>Ga0129308_1000888_pt1 | contig 37534 bp, 41 predicted proteins | sample L827metagenome_FD_94440 | JGI IMG/M metagenome (GOLD analysis project Ga0129308, IMG submission 94440) | Ring-tailed lemur group fecal microbial communities from Wisconsin, USA - L827 metagenome | ecosystem: Host-associated > Mammals > Digestive system > Large intestine > Fecal | place: USA...
GCTTTACTGCGTCGCGTGCAATTCCCGCCGCTGCAAAAATCAGAATGAATGGTGCAAGCTCTCTTAAAGCATTTACGTTGAAAATCGGGACGGATTTCGTAACATCGCCGTCAGAATAAATTACGCTGAATATTGTAGGGCAGAGCAGGAAAATTGCCGTAAACAAAATACAGAATGAGATTCCGACAATACATTCGGCGGGGTGAATTGCAAGCGTTTTTTTGGGAACGGGCGGAAGCTCGTCCAGATTTCCCGATTTGTCGAGTTTTATGCCTTTCCTTTGGAAAATTGCAAAAATAATTGTCACAAAGGCGAAAGCCAATGAAAGCGCGGTGAATATAGCGGAGATTTGCTGCGTTATTTCCGAAAAAGCTGTGAAGCCATCGGAGAAACCATTGACGCAGTTTTTTAGGAAAAATGCCAGAAGCATTCCAAAACCCGCACAAATCAGTACAATTTTCAGAACCAGCTTATAAGTGGTGTAGTATGGCGGACCGATAAGACAGCTTTTTTCATCAGGATTATACTTTTCGGCAAGCTCCTGCGGCGTTCCAAGTTCGGTAAGAACCACGCGCACATCTTTCTCCGCCGGAGTTTCATCGCCGCAGCGTTCGGAAAGCATATCGTCGATAAGCGTGCGAAGCTCATCGGCAACGTCCTTGCGTGATTTCGACGGCAGACGTTTAGTCGCGGCGTAAATATAACGTTCAATAAGTTCGTTGTTTTCCATGTCATTTCTCTCCTTTATAATCTGCGATAAGTCTGTTTACGTTTGCTGAAAAAATTTTCCATTGCTCGATTGTCTTTTTCAGGACAATTTCACCGTCGGTCGTAATTTTGTAGTATTTGCGCGGCTTGGATTCGCTCGTTTCCCATTCGCTTGCAAGCAGCCCTTGCGATTCCAGCCTCCGCATAAGAGGGTAGAGGGTGTTAGCCTCAATCGGGATTCCACATTCCTGCAGATCCTTTACAAGATTATAACCGTACTTCGGGATTTTCATCTGACTTAATACAAGCAGTATCAGCGTTCCTCTTCGCAGCTCCTGAATAAGCCCCGAAACTATTTCGTCGTGATTCATATTCTCTCCTTTCACAGTTAAATAATATTATTTTATTCGCAATACTGTAATTATCATTATACTGTGTGTTACACAATATGTCAATTGTCACATTGCACAAAAAAACAGCGCTCGTATTGTCGGTCACAGCATTTTGGCTATACGATTTCATTCTTTAGAAAAGGTCTTTCGTTGGAATATTGCAAAAAAATCATAAAAAGCTATTGCATATTTTCGTAAAATATGATACAATGTAAACGATTAAACAGCGCGAGCTGAAAAAAAGGAGGATAATTCCAATGAACAATATGCCCAAGGTAAAAATCGGCGTAGTTGCGGTTTCACGCGACTGTTTCCCCGAATCTCTATCTGTTACAAGACGTCAGAATCTTATGAAGGCTTATCTTGCAAAGTATGACGCTGCGGAGATCTATGAATGTCCTGTGTGTATCGTTGAAAGCGAGATACATATGGTTCAGGCGCTTGATGATATTAAGAACGCAGGCTGCAACGCGCTTTGCGTTTACTTAGGAAACTTTGGCCCTGAAATAGCCGAAACATTGCTTGCAAAGCACTTTGACGGTCCGGTTATGTTCTGCGCTGCTGCTGAAGAAGACAGTGAAACAAGCCTTATCGGCGGCAGAGGCGACGCATACTGCGGCATGCTCAACGCAAGCTATAACCTAAGGCTTCGCAATATCAAGGCTTACATACCCGAATATCCTGTAGGAACAGCGGATGAATGCGCTGATATGATCCATGAATTCGTTCCCGTTGCAAAGGCTCTTATCGGTCTTTCCAGCCTGAAGATAATCAGCTTTGGTCCACGTCCGCTTAACTTCCTCGCCTGCAACGCGCCTATAAAGCAGCTCTATAATCTCGGCGTTGAAATTGAAGAAAACTCGGAGCTTGACCTGTTTGAAGCGTTTAAGAAGCATGAGGGGGATCCGCGTATACCAGATGTTGTAAAGGACATGGAACAGGAACTCGGCGCAGGCAACTTAAAGCCAGCAATTCTCCCGAAGCTTGCCCAGTATGAGCTTACGCTGCTCGACTGGATTGAACAGCACAAGGGATACCGCAAGTATGTTGCTATCGCAGGCAAGTGCTGGCCCGCGTTCCAGACGCAGTTCGGCTTTGTTCCATGCTATGTAAACAGCCGACTTACAGGCAGAGGAATCCCGGTTTCCTGCGAGGTTGATATTTACGGCGCTCTCAGCGAATTTATCGGAACCTGTGTTTCCGGCGACGCTGTAACGCTTCTCGACATCAACAATACCGTTCCGCAGGATATGTACAAGGAATCTATCGAGGGCAAGTTCCCCTATACGCTTCAGGATACGTTTATGGGTTTCCACTGCGGAAATACTACTTCCAAGAAGCTCAGCGCCTGCTCCATGAAATATCAGATGATCATGGCGAGAGCGCTTCCGGAGGAGGTTACACAGGGTACGCTTGAGGGTGACATCGTTCCCGGTGACATAACATTCTTCCGTTTGCAGAGCACTGCCGACGCACAGATCCGTGCATACATAGCACAGGGCGAGGTTCTTCCCGTTGCGACAAAGTCGTTCGGTTCTATCGGAATTTTCGCAATTCCCGAAATGGGCAGATTCTATCGTCATGTTCTTATAGAAGGCAATTTCCCGCATCACGGCGCGGTTGCATTCGGTCACTTCGGAAAGGCGCTGTATAACGTATTCCGTTATCTCGGAGTTGAGGAGATCGGCTTTAATCAGCCTAAGGGCATGATGTACAAGAGCGAAAATCCTTTCTGCTGATAATCAGATAATAAAAAACGATCGGTATCGAAAGAGTTCGGTATCGATCGTTTTCTATTAAGAAATAAAATTCACTAAAAACGCTTATGAGTTATAGATTGTGATACAAGACCGTGATTGACTTCTGTTATTGTTTTTCAAATAGAGAACCAGAAAAAGAAAAAACTCCAGGAAGTTGAACTTCCGGAGTTTTTGAGTATTCTTGACAGGGATTAACGCTTGCTGAACTGCGGAGCACGGCGTGCAGCCTTTAAGCCATACTTCTTTCTTTCCTTCATTCTCGGATCACGAGTTAAGAAGCCTGCCTTCTTGAGAACAGGACGGAGTTCGTCGCTGTACTGGAGAAGGGCTCTGGAAAGACCGTGACGGATCGCGCCTGCCTGACCTGTTACGCCGCCGCCTGCAACTGTGCAGACGATATCAAACTTGTCGGTTGCACTGATTAAAGCTAACGGCTGGCGAGCGATAAGCTTTAAGGTATCAAGACCAAAATAATCGTCGATGTCTCTGCCGTTGATCGTGATGTTACCGCTGCCGGGGTAAACGCGTACTCTTGCAACAGAATGCTTTCTTCTGCCTGTTCCGTAGTAATAAGGTTTAGATTCGTACATACTGTTTCCCCTCCTTAAAATTTGAATTCTTCGGGCTTCTGAGCAGCGTTCTTGTGTTCAGCGCCTCTGTAAAGACGAAGTCTTGTCATAGCCTTACGACCGAGCGTTGTGTTGGGGAGCATACCGTAAACTGCAAGCTCCATAGCCTTTTCGGGCTTTTCGCTCATAAGCTTGCTGTACTGTACTTCCTTGAGGTGACCGATATATCCGGTGTGCCATCTGTAGTACTTGTTTTCAAGCTTCTTGCCTGTTAATACTGCTTTTTCACAGTTGATGATGATTACATGGTCGCCGCAGTCGCAGTGAGGTGCGAAAGTGGGCTTATTCTTGCCTCTGAGAATGCTTGCCGCCTGAGCCGCAACACGTCCGAGGGGCTTGCCCGCTGCGTCTAAAATATACCACTTGCGCTCTACTGTTTCAGCTTTGGGCATATAAGTTGACATAGTGTTTTTTCCTCCTGAATTTTTATGCGTTTTACGCTGACGAATGATATTATAGCGGTTTTGGGAACGTTTGTCAATAGCTTTTTTGAACTTTTTTAAAATATATCTCGTTTTCTCTCTAATTCTTGCTTATTTTCTTCAATTCTCTCCGTTTCTCTTTTGCTGTTTCAACCAAAATAACGATTTTAAAATATCTCACGAAATCATTTAAAATCTCTTAATATTGCTTGTTTTTGCAGAATGTTTGAATTTGCTGTTTCAGAATGGTTTAAGACGTAAAATGCGGTTTTTCATTCCGAAATAATTTACGAAATCCTTATGTTTTTCAAAAATGCTTTTATGCTTTCGGCATTTTTCTTTCCCATTGTGTATACTTGTTCATCATTATTGATTTCCGCCGCGATATTTCCGTCTGCATTCAGCCAGATGCGGCATCGTTTTCCTTTATACGAAAGCGTAAGAAAAATATCAATATTCTCTAATGCTCCGACGCACTCATATTCTGCGTCCGAAATGACGTTAAGCAAATTGTCGGTAATGTATTCTTCGCTGAAATCCGAATTTGGGTATATTTTGCGGACTGTATCGGTTTCTGAATTGTGATAATTCACTTCATCGATAGTGCATTCGGAAATTTCCGCTCCGAGCCATGAACAAATATCGTCATCAAGTGTTTTTATAAGAATGTCCGAAGAAGCTTCTTCATATATATTTTTTCCGTTGTTCAGGTTATAGTACAGTAAATCATTTCTTTTGGGATACGTTTTTACTGTTAGGCTGCTTCCTGCGTACATCGCCTTGAATATTTTTTCGTTAAGTCCGTCGGGAAGCTTAAATGTGTTGCTGCATATAACGATTGAGTCGCCGTAAAACGATACAAAAGCTGTCCAATTCGGAACTTTCGCCATAATATGCCGTTCGTTTTCACTTTTTATTCCCGACGGAACATATTCAGACTTTGAAGCATATTTAAGAATCAGTTCGGTTACTTTTTTTGAAACTTTTGAATCAATGCCATATACTGCTATATCGGTTACAACGGTATTTGTGCCTTCTTCGGTTTCGACTGTGCTGTAATCCGTTGTTCCAAGGTATGAAAAGCCTGTAAAGTTCTTGCCCTCAAGATATTCTTCGAGATTCGCATATCGCTTTGCAGCAGGTTTTCCGTTCAGACCGCAAAGATAATCAAGGGTATCCAGAGTTTTCTCAAGCGGAAGTGAGAAAAGGTATCCGTGATTCTGCTGTGTATAAAGTTCAGCCTTTGAGTCGGAATAGAGAAATACGGAATAGCTTTGCGCTGTTTTCGCCGAAACGAAGCTGAATGAAAGCAGGCTGTCGCTTCGCTGGACTGAGCCGGTAGGTATTATTGCGCCGGAAGCGTTATTTTTCAGCAGTTCGTACAGATATTTTCCGTCGCAGGGCGCACCCATTCTTATATCATAAACCGTACCCATTGTGCATAAATACGTCTTTTTGATGTCGGTTTCCGAGCTTGCTACAGCTTCGAGCAGCGCTGCTGTATCGGTGATATTATCGGGCAGGATATTTCTCTCGGCACGGGTGAAAATTTCATCTGCGGTTTTGCTGTCTGTACGGAAATACATAGTTCCGCTGTATTTATAGCTGTTTGCAGCGATAATGCCGTTGTCATATATAAGGATGGTACAGGACCTGTATTCTACATCAGCTTCGATATAATCTTCTTCATCGGCTTCGTCCTCGTCCGCTTCGCCGAGGAACAGCGTATTATAATTGTTGCGCGGCGAAGAATCGAATGCGCTGCGCGTGTATGTAAAAGCGCTGTTCCAGAGAGTCGGCGAAATATCGGAAATGTCAACTTTTATATATTTGTCGGATAATTCAAATGAATCAGTTATAAGCTCCGCTTTTTCGAGAGTTTCGGCGATTGCCTTATCGCGGAAGCGTTCTGCGGTTTCGGGTATTGTAAGTCCGCTCGAGAAATCGTAGTAATTATCGCCGTTTTGATAGAGTATCACGCTGTACGGATAGCTTTCCGAAAGGCGGCAGCCGATAAGGGAATTTATCTGGTCGCCGAGAGTATTTTCTTTCGGGATTGCAGGACGGATAATCACCGAATCGCCATCGTCTTCATCGTCAACATAGTCACTGTCTTCATCATCAACATCGTCGTCAAAGTCATCCTCGGCATCAACAACAACATCATCAGCTGCATCGTCGTTATCATCGATAAAATCATAATTATCGTCGTTACTGTCGGTATCTTCCGCTTCGTAATACGTATCATTTCCGCTGTCATCGGTTACGTCGTCTTTGTCGGCAATTTCATCCTCGGTGATGTCGATAGGCGTACCGTCGCCTCTTCCGGGAAATACATCATCGTTAGGCTCGGTGATGCCGGGTTCCGATGTCGCCGAGCTTATTCCAATTGCATTGGGGTTTTCATCTTCGTTATATGACGTTACACTTTCCGGATTATTCGGGACGGAGGTTGTTTCTGCAGCTGTTTCGCTTTCCGTCGGCTCGGCTGCAGCGGATGTTGTGTATGATATTGTAGGTAAGACTGCGTCATTATTATCTGTCGTTGTAATCGGAGGTTTTTCTTCGGCAGGCGCTGCTGAAATAACTTCAGATGTTGTTGTTTCAACGGGTACATTCTGCTGAATCAATTTTGGCATAAGTATGCCGCACCCGACAGCTACGGCTGCGCAGGCTGCAACGCCCAGATACTGCATATATTTAACATACGGTCTATCTGTTTTTCTGACAAGCGTTTTCATTTTTTTCTCAAAAACAGGTGAGAAGCTGTAACCTTCGTCTGCAGCGCTCATTAGTTGTGCGGCGTACTGTTCGCTGAGGGCTTCATCAAGAGCTTTTTTGATTATATCATACATTTCTCGTATAACTCCTTTCCTGTCAAAGCACAGAAATATCTTCGGAAAGCGTTTCACGCAGCTTTTGTCTTGCGCGCTGAAGCCGCTTTTTTATCGCTTCTTCGGATTCGCAGAGGTGTTCCGAAATTGTTTTAACGTTCATGTCGCGGACATGAAAAAGATACAGCGGCTCTGCATATTTTTCGGGAAGCTCCCGTATCGCTGCGATTATTTTTTCGTAGTTTATCTGCGAAAGAACCTCATCGCAAATATCGTCCGAAGCCGATTCAAAATCCTGCACCTCGTCAAATGAAATGGAAGTATCTCTTTTTTCTTTTCTGTAAATATCAATCGCTGCGTTTCTGATAACTATTTTTATGTATGCTTCACGCTGCGTTTTCTCAAGCGGAAAAACCTTCGAGTAATTTTTTGCAATCGTAAAGAACGCCTGGCTGACCGCTTCTTCCGCATTATGGTGATTATGCAGAATAGTGTAAGCGGCAGCAAACATTTTACCTTTATAGGTGCTGTAAAGCGTTTCAAAATCCGCTTTTTCTTCCGGTGTGTCAATCATTGACACAAATATTGCAATCATGGTGTTATTATTCCTTTCCTCCGAATTATGCTTCTATATATGTAACGAATATCTGTTCCTGTCGGGGACATTTTTCGGAAGTGTTTTTCAATTTAAAGCATATCATATTTATTAGAATATGTAAAGTGATTTTTTCGCCGAGCAGTATGCTTCTGTGGTAAAAATATTAAAAAACAGCTGAAAATAATGTGAAATCTGTTGCTATTTGAAGAAAAATATGATATACTGATTATAATTTGTATTATATGAAACTTGTATGATGAAACGGAGAAGCGTTGATGATTAACGTAGCAATGGACGGTCCTGTCGGTGCCGGGAAAAGTTCGGTTGCGAGAGAGTGCGCAAAACGTCTAGGATTTATATATGTTGATACAGGCGCGCTTTATCGTGCGGTAGGTCTGTACTGCGTAAGAAACGGCATTGAAATGAGCATAGAAAATGAGAAGAATGTAAAAAAAACGGTTGAAGACGGCGTTTCTCTTGAAATTAAGCTTGAAAAGGGAACACAGCTCGTATTTATGAACGGCGAGAATGTTTCGGAAGAAATTCGCCTGCCTGAAATAAGCATGGCTGCAAGCGCCGTTTCGGCAATACCGGCGGTCCGTCGGTTTCTTCTCGATACACAGCGGAATGTCGCGGCGAAGAACAATGTTATAATGGACGGTCGTGATATAGGCACGGTAATACTTCCGAATGCGGATGTCAAAATATTTATCACGGCTGCGCCTGAAATACGCGCCAAGCGCCGTTATGATGAGCTTGCTGCAAAGGGCATGGATGTGAAGCTTGAGGAAGTGTTAAGCGATCTTAACAAGCGTGACTATAACGACAGCCATCGAGCGGAAGCGCCGCTTAAACAAGCCGATGACGCGATATTTCTTGATACTTCTGCACTTGATTTTGAGCAGACTGTGAACGAGGTAATACGGCTCGTAAAAACAAAAATGTAAAGGGGTACAGTCATGTATCTTTTCTTCAGAAAATTATTGTCCATAGTTTTTCATATAAAATATAAAATAACGGTTCATCATCCGGAAAATATTCCGGATATGGAAGGCGGATATATTATCGCCAGCAACCATCTTAAAATGCTTGACCCGCCTATGATCTCGTCTTGTATACGAGGAAAGTTTTCTTTTATGGCTAAGGACGAGATATTTCACAAAAATCCGTTTATTACATTTGTTATTACAAAGTGCGGCGCGTTTCCGGTCGTTCGTGGTTCGGGCGATGAAGCGCCGGTGCAGAAAGCGGTCGAGGTTCTTGGAGAAAAACGTATTTTTGTCATTTTCCCCGAAGGAACACGCTCTAAGGACGGCAATCTCGGACGTGTAAAGTCGGGAATCGCGCTTATCGCCTCGCAGGCTGCCGCTCCCGTTCTTCCGGTTTGCCTGAAATACACGGGAAAACGCAAGGTTGACCTGACAATAGGCAAGCTTATTCCCGCTGATGATCTTAGGATAGATCCCGACGACAGAAAGAGCATGAGAAATGTAAGCAAGCGTATTCAAGGCGAACTCCAGAGCCTGCATGATGAGCTTTTCGGGGTGCAGGAGATTACCTCGGCAGAAGAAAATGAGTGAAATTACTGTTGCAAAGACGGCGGGTTTCTGCTTTGGTGTAACGCGTGCAATAAAGCTTGCAGGCGAAACGGCGGATCGCTTCGGCAGAGCATATACGTTCGGTCCATTGATACATAACAACGACGTTATTGCCAAGCTTGAAAAAGAAGGCATTTTCGTTACCGAAGATATATCTGCGGAAAAATCGCCGCTTATCATAAGAAGTCACGGCGTCGGGCGGTCTGTTTATGACAGGCTCGCCGAAGAAAATATTACTTATGTTGACGCTACATGTCCGTTTGTTGAAAAAATACATGGTATTGTTGCGGATGAATCCTCACACGGGGCTGATGTATTGATAGCCGGAGATAAGGCCCACCCAGAGGTCATAGGCATTCTCGGACATGCATATGGAAGGGCAGAAGCGGTCAACTCGGAGGAAGAACTTTATGAGTTGTTAAAAACGCAGAAATCTTTTGGTGAAAATGCACTAATTGCAGTGGCTCAGACTACCTTTGATATGGTGAAATGGGCAGAATTAAAAAAAATCATCAAAAAACACTATACAAAAGCAAAAATTTTTGATACAATATGTAGTGCTACTACGAATCGCCAGCAGGAGGCGGACAGGCTTGCAAGAGAAAGCGATCTTATGATAGTTGTGGGAGGTCCGCACAGCAGCAATTCACGCAAGCTGGCAGAGATTTGCAGCAAGCATTGCACCACATTGTTCGCGGAGAACGCGGCGGCGCTGAATTGCGGCGAATTGAAAAGCCTTTTATCATCGCATGATGTTAAAATAGGAATAACAGCAGGAGCTTCAACCCCTGCGTATATAATTAAGGAGGTTCATATTACTATGAGCGAAATTATTAAAGATGAAGCTATGGATCAGGAATTCATGGCGGCACTCGACCAGATGGATCGGGTCAGAGTATATACGGGGAACAGGGTTAAGGCTACGGTTGTTGCTGTAAACAAGACCGAAGCGGTCGTAGACATCGGCACCAAGCACTCCGGCTACATACCTGCCGAAGAGCTTTCCGCAAATCCCGCGCTTTCTCCTGAGGATGTTGTTAAGGTTGGCGACGTTATAGACTGCATCGTTACAAAGGTAAACGACGCGGAGGGTTATGTATATCTCTCCAAGAAGCAGGTTGACGCTCAGGCGGGCATGGAAAAGATCATCAAGGCTAAGGAAGAAAATGCGACAGTCAAGGGTACAGTTACCGCTGTTGTAAAGGGCGGCGTTATTGTTACAAGCGAGGATGGAGCAAGGGTGTTTATCCCCGCCTCTCAGACCGGCGTTTCCAGAAACGGCAAGCTTGAGGATATTTTAAAGAAGGAAATTGGTTTTAAGGTTATCGAAGTAAACGAAGGCAGAAGCAGAGTTGTTGGTTCTATTAAGGCTGCTGAACGTGAAGTAAGCGATGCAGTAAAGGCTAAGTTCTGGGAAGAACTTGAAGTCGGCAAGCATTTCACCGGCGAAGTTAAGTCTATGGAAAGCTACGGTGTATTCGTTGACCTCGGCGGTGTAGACGGAATGGTTCATTCTTCTGAGCTTACATGGAACAGAATCAAGCACCCGAAGGAGATCGTTTCTATCGGAGATAAGCTTGAAGTATATGTTAAGAGTTTCGATCTTGAAAAGAAGCGCGTATCTCTAAGCGCTAAGAACCCCGACGACAATCCTTGGAAGAAGTTCCTTGCTGAATTTTCTGAAGGAGATATTGTTAAGGCACAGATCGTTTCCATCACTCCTTTCGGCGCATTTGCACAAGTCATTCCCGGTGTTGACGGTCTTATTCATATCTCGCAGATTGCTCTTGAGCGCGTAACAAATGTTGCTCAGGTTCTTTCAGTAGGACAGGTTGTTGACATAAAAATCACTGAGATTGATTCCGAAAAGTCCAGAGTAAGTCTTTCTATAAAGGAACTCCTTACTCCCGCCGAAGACAAGGCGGAGGACGCTGAATAATCGTTAATAAAAAATATAGGCTGTGCAGGCGAAGGTCTGCACAGTTTTGTTAAGGAGAAGAAATGAAAAAAGCTGTATTTATTGTTTCGTATGTATTTTTTCTTGTTCTTGCAATCGGAATAATTCCTATCGGAATGTTCCTGTTTACGCTGCCGCTTTGGATCGGCGCGGTTTGCGCACTGCTTCCTGAGGCGGTTGTTGTTTTTTTCGCATTTCTTCGTAAGCCGAAAGGTCATACAGTCTCGCTTGAAATTGCGGGCGCGCTTTTAGTCGGAGGACTGTGCTTCTTGGGTACTTTCTGTAATCCGTATTGGGGAAGTGCAACCTTCATTTATAAACCATATTCGTCCGATATTAACACTGTAATTACATATGAGCAGGCGCAGACCGATATGAACACTATGATGAACACATTGAAGCGCATACACCCGAAATTCATCTCGGAAACGCCTGCAGAAGTCACGGCTGCTTATGAAAATGAGCTAAAAAAGCTGTCTGAAATGTCCGAAATAACGGTTATGGATCTGCTGATCTCAATGGAAAAGACTGTTTCGCCATTGCGCGACGCACATACAAATATTTCAAGCCGACGCGACGGAACAAATGGAGTTTTTCGATATGATTATGCCGAGAAGGTTAAGGGCGGCTGGGAGATAACCAAAGTGAACGGTGTTGATTTTGCCGATTTTTTCGATTCAGTCAGCGACCGTTACAGCTTTGAGTTTCCCGAATGGGCGGAAAAGGACGTTGTTTACGCTTTGTGCAATGATTTCGGATTGGATTATCTCGGACTTAGCGGAAACAGTCTTACGCTTGAATTTACGTGCGGCGACGAGGTTCAGACAATAACATATTCAGACGAGGATTTTATCCCGTACGACGAATACATGGAGCTGAATGCGGAGTACTACAGCGACATAACAGAGGAAAAACCGTTTGTTTACTATGAAATTGATGAGGAGAACTCGCTTGCAGTTCTGACCATTGACAGCTGCACTTACAATGATGTTTACAAGGATACTCTGCGGGAGATGTTCTCAAAAGTCAAAGATATGAACATTTGCAATGTAGCGGTAGATTTGCGCGACAACTGCGGTGGAAATTCTCTTGTTGCAAACGAATTTATACGCTATCTTGACGTTGACAGCTATAAAACCGGTTCATATAGCTGGCGGCTCGGGTTTTTTATGCCGTATTTTGACGGCGGCGAAGTTAATGACCATGTAAGCGAACTGACTTTTTCCGGAAATGTATATGTTCTTACTTCTAATGACTCTTTCAGCTCGGCAATGCTTTTTGCGGAGTATATTAAGGATAATTCCCTCGGCACGCTTATAGGCGAAAGACCGGGAAATGCCGCATATTCCTGCGGAGATATTACCATGTGGCGTATGCCTGAAAGCGGACTTATTCTGCGCTGTTCAACAAAGCAGTTTGTCCGCGCGGACTCGGATAATCCGGAGCTTGAAGTTGTTCCGGATATTCCCTGCAAGGCGGGCGAAGCATATGATGTCCTGCTTGAAACGATAAGGTGAGATAATTACACCGGATATGACAGCGCCGCCGTATCGGATAGGATACGGCGGCTTTTTGTTTTGAATAAATTCATTAAATATTTTATTCTGTGGGAAATAGATATACTTCTCGCAGAGATTAACAAATGCGAAGTTAATTAATTCAAGCACGGCGCTTAATAAAAGTTTATGCTGTAATTTTAAGAGTTTGAGCGTCGGCATCAAGTTCTGCTTCAACGCCTATTGGTAATGTAAGCATTGGCGCGCAATGGCCGCAGTCAAATTCAGCAAGTATCGGGAAATCGACTTCGCCTACAATCTCCATAAGAATTTCATACGACCTTTTATTGATTCCATAATCATTAAATTGCCTGTGTTTTCCAATTATCAGCCCGCCGATTCGTTTAAAAACGCCGCACAGCTTTAACCATGTAACATACCGTTCTGTGTAATCGGCTCCTTCTTCGGTATTTTCCAAAAACAAAATATCACCATTTTTAATTTCGGGCATATATTCGCTTCCCCAGATTGAAGTAAGCGTGTTCAGATTTCCGCCTATAAGCCTGCTTGCCGCCCTGCCTCCATTTAATGTTATCAGTTTATTATGTATTTGCCTTTCTTCGGTAAGAGGTTTGCTCCAATCAATCACTTCATCGGAATAGAACGGAGGTTTGGGGTAAACGTAACTGCCGCAGTGGTTAAGCACGTCACACAGACATTTAAAAGCTATATCGCAATAAGGCTTCAGCCGTGCATAGCTTGTTACAAAATTTGTACCGTAGTATACAGTAACGCCGGTTTTGGCGTACAACCCCATTAGCAATGAAGTTGTATCCGACATTCCGATAACAGGCTTGGGGTGCGTTTTGAAATATTCGTAATCAAGTTATGGAAGCATACCGTTTGACACAAAGCCGCCTATGCTTGCCATAAGACAATCAACCTCGGTATCATACAACAAAGCGTTGAATTCATCCGACCTCTCTTTTGCCGTGCCGCTGCTGTAAAATTTATTCTTGCCCCATAAACTCCCCTTCTTAACTCTGTATCCATTGGCTTCAATAAACCTCACGGCGTTATCCGCCGCATCCGGAGATTCTGCCGTTATCGGATATGACGGACTGAAAACCCCGATTGTTAACATACCGACACTCCCTCCTATGCGTATTTTATTTAATTATACCAGCCATATTCCAAAATTTCAACCCCTTAAAGGAGAATTGAGCCGAGAAACACAGCCTGCCTCGCTACAATCGTGAGTTTGTGTGTGAAAATATTGACCTAACTGGAACGAAAGACAACATCAAACAGGTCTGTCGCGGACAGTTCAACAATATACTCGCCGAATGCAACAGAAGACTGAAGCCGCTCCTGACATCAATATCAAAAGCGGCTTTGCGATAATTCTTATCATAACGGATATTATTCCATTGTCTTAATGTGCAGCTCCTCCAGCTGCTTTTCATCAACAGAAGCGGGGCATTCACTCATAAGCTCGCTCGCGTCCTTTATTTTCGGGAACGCCGTTACGTCGCGCAGACTGTCCGCGCCGCAAATAAGCATTGAAAGACGGTCAAGACCGATTCCCATTCCACCGTGCGGGGGAGCGGCATACTTATATGCGTCAACAAGGAAGCCGAACTTCGCTTCGATTTCCTCCGGAGTAAGACCGAGCGCCTTGAACATTTTCTCCTGAAGCTCGTAGTCGGTGATTCTTATCGAGCCGCTGCAAAGCTCAGTGCCGTTCAGAACAAGGTCGTATGCCTTTGCGAAAACCTTTTCGGGAGCGGTTTCGAGGTAAGGCAGGCACTCATCTAGCGGCATTGTAAACGGATGGTGCATAGCGTCCCAATGGTTGGTTTCATCGTTGTATTCGAAGAAAGGAAATTCGGTTATCCAAAGGAAGTTGAAGCCCTCAGGAATAATGTCGAGCTGCTTTGCAACTTTTAAGCGGAGCGCGCCGAGAACGGGAAGAACGACTTTGTTCTTGTCCGCAACAATAAGCGCAACGTCGCCCTTTTCGCAGCAGAGTGCATCCAAAATAGCTTTCATTTCGTCCTCTGACATGAATTTTGCGAATGAGCAGGAGGGCGCATCATCAACCCAGCGGATATACGCAAGACCCTTTGCGCCGATACCCTTTGCAGTTTCGGTCAGCTTGTCGATTTCCTTGCGGGTGAGCGTTCCGACAGCGTTTTTCGCAACTATACCTCTTACCGAGCCGCCTTTTTCAATAGCGGAAGTGAATACAGAGAAACCGCATTCCTTAACACAGTCGGAAATGTCGGTAATTTCCATTCCAAAGCGAGTATCGGGCTTGTCCGAACCGTATCGGTTCATCGCGTCGTTGTATTTAAGACGGGAAAGCGGCATGGGAATATCGATGCCGAGAGTTTCTTTCATTAGGCGCTGAACAAAGCCCTCGCCTATCTTTAAAATATCGTCAACGTCGACAAACGACATTTCAAGGTCTATCTGCGTAAATTCGGGCTGTCTGTCCGCGCGGAGATCCTCGTCGCGGAAGCAGCGCGCAAGCTGGATATAACGGTCAAAGCCCGCAATCATAAGAAGCTGCTTGTAGATCTGCGGTGACTGGGGCAGCGCGTAGAACTTGCCGGGGTGAACGCGGGAAGGAACAAGGTAATCGCGCGCGCCTTCGGGTGTGGACTTCATCATCATGGGCGTTTCGATTTCAAGAAAGCCGTTTTCGTAGAAATAATCGCGTGCAACCTTTGCAATCTTGTGGCGCATCATCAGGTTTTCCTGAAGCTTTGCTCTGCGCAGGTCGAGGTATCTGTATTTGAGGCGCAGTTCTTCATTTACCTTTGTGTCGTTCGTGATTTCAAAAGGCGGAGTATTTGCCTTCGAGAGTATTCTCAGGTCGTTTACGAGAATTTCAACGTCGCCGGTTTTAATGTCCTTATTTACGCTTTCGCGCTTTCTGAGAATACCTTTTGCCATGAGAACATATTCGCTGCGGACGGCTTTTGCTTTTTCAAAAACTTTGGGATCGGTCGTATCGTCAAAAACAAGCTGAACGATTCCGGTTCTGTCACGTAAATCTATAAAGATAAGACCTCCCTTGTCGCGGATGCGCTGCGTAAAGCCGCCGACCGTGACTTCGTTTCCTACGCCCTCAACCTCTCCGCAGTAATGGGTTCTTGAAAGCCCTTTCATCAAATCTGCCATTTTTTTGTGTCCTTTCGTTGTTTTAACGGCGCAAAACCGTTCACATTAAACTACATTATACCATATTTATAGTGCAATTTCAATAGATTTTTAAAAAGATTTCGGCTGCGCTGTTTTTTGCACAAACTTTTTCGTTAAATTTAAAAAAATTACTTTATTTTATGGAAAAAATATGCTATAATAAATTTATATGTACAAAGGAGCATATCGGCTCCGCACAGCAAAGGAGAATGTGAATGACGGAACTGGAAATTGAACTTGACAGTCTCGATAAGCTGCACATGGTTTTTGGGGATTTCGATTCCAATATCACTATACTGCAAAAGGAATACGGCGTTTCGATCTTCAGCCGTGACGGCAAGATAAAGATCATGGGGCAGGAGGACCGCGCGGAGTGCGCAAAAAAAGCTATTCTCGGGCTTGTCGAGCTTATCGGCAAGGGAGAAGCCATAACCGACCAGAGCGTGCGGTATATGATAAACCTCGTCAACGAGGGCGCGGAAAATAAGGTTGCAGAAATCGGCGGCGATACTATCTGCGTTACTTTCACGGGCAAGCCGATAAAGGCGAAAACCCTCGGACAGAAGAGGTATATCGACTGTATACGCAATAACACAATTGTTTTCGGCGTAGGACCTGCGGGAACGGGAAAGACTTACCTTGCGGTCGCGCAGGCGGTGCGCGCATTCAAGAGCCACGAAGTCAACCGTATCATTCTGACGCGCCCTGCGGTTGAAGCAGGCGAGAAGCTCGGTTTTCTGCCGGGAGATTTACAGAACAAGGTCGACCCGTATCTCAGACCGCTTTATGACGCGCTTTTCGACATGATGGGCGCGGAAAGCTATCAGCGCAATCTCGAGCGCAATATAATCGAGGTTGCTCCGCTCGCTTATATGCGCGGACGAACCCTCGACGACAGTTTTATCATTCTTGACGAGGCGCAGAATACGACCCCCGAACAGATGAAAATGTTCCTGACGCGACTCGGTTTCAACAGCCGAATGGTCATAACAGGAGACGTTACGCAGATCGACCTGCCCGATTCAAAGCGATCGGGACTTGTCGAGGCGATTAAGATACTCAAAAATGTTGACGATATCGGCATTGTGCGCTTTTCCGAAAAGGACGTTGTGCGCCACAAGCTGGTTCAGGATATTGTAAAGGCATACGAAAAATACAACGAAAACAGAAAGTGAGAAGTAGAATGTTAAGCATAAGAATTTTAGGAACGAATAAACAGAAGCTTGTTCATATCTCGAAGAAAACAAGAACGATCGTTAAGCGCTGCTGTCTCGGAACTCTTTACGCCGAAGGCTATCACGACAATTTCGAGGTTTCGGTGACATATACCGATAATCTTGGAATACGCGAGCTGAACCGCTTTTACCGCAACATCGACCGCGAAACGGACGTGCTTTCGTTCCCGCTTATGGACGGCGAGGGATTTGATATTGACCCCGTAACGGATAGCTGCATGCTCGGCGACATTGTAATTTCTGTTGAAAAGGCAATCGAACAGGCAATTGAGTACGGTCACAGCTTTGAACGTGAAATCGCGTTTCTTACCGTTCATTCGATGCTTCATCTGCTCGGATATGACCATGTGAACAGCGAGGAAGAGGAAAAAGAAATGTTTGAGAAGCAGGAATTTATCCTTGAAACGCTCGGCTATACATGCTGAACAGCAATATGAACAAAATACGAAAACTCGGAAAAAGCTTTTACTGTGCAGGGCGCGGTTTTGCATTCTGTCTGCGGCATGAACGCAATCTAAGGATACATCTTGTTGCGGCGGCGTATGTCTTTGCTTTTTCTTTTTTCTACAATTTCAGTCGCAGCGAGTATATCCTGCTAACGCTGACCTGTACGGGAGTGATTGCCGCAGAGCTGTTCAATACTGCGATAGAAGTCGTGATTGATAAGGTTTCGCCCAAGTTCAATATTTTTGCTATGATAGGGAAGGATATTGCTGCGGGCGCGGTTCTTGTAACAGCTGTCGGCGCAGTCGCAACAGGTGTGTTTTTATTCTGGGATACAGCTGTTTTTGGTGATATTTTCCGCTTTTTTACCTCGCATTGGCTCCCGCCTCTGATTTTAATTGCTTCTGTTGGATTTTCGATTTTGTTCATATTCAGAACAAAAAAACGAAGTGGAAACACATCTGAAAAGCCGGATGAAAAGGAAAGGAATAAGGAATGACAAAATCTGTATTTGTAGCAATAACGGGACGCCCGAACGCAGGAAAATCGTCTCTCACAAATCTTCTGGTGGGTGAGAAGGTCGCTATCGTAAGCGAAAAGCCGCAGACTACGCGCATACGTATCAACGGCGTGCTTACAAAGGGCGAAACGCAGTTTGTGTTCATAGATACGCCCGGTATGCACAAGCCGCGCACCAAGCTGTCAGAGCAGATGATAAAGACGATAGACAACAGCATTGCGGATGTTGAAGTGTCGATACTGATGGTTGATGTGACAAAAAAGCCGTCTGCGGTTGAGGAACAGCTTATAAACGACTTTAAAGCTAAAAAAGAGGACGTTATACTGCTCTTGAACAAGGTTGATTTAGTGAAAAATAAATCGGACTTGCTTAAAATAATAGAGCAGTATTCGTCTATGTATGATTTTGCGGAAATAATCCCGATAAGCGTTAAAAACAAGGTAAACACGGAGCTTATCCTGCCTATTGTTGAGCGCTATGCGGTTGAATCCCCGCACTTTTTTGATGATGATCTTCCGACAGATCAGCCCGAAAAGATATGGCTTGCGGAAATCGTCCGCGAAAAAATACTCAACAATATGTACGAGGAAATTCCTCACGGAACGGCTGTTCAGATCGAAAGTATGGAGTTTTCCAAGACGAACAAAGGTGAGGATATTGTTGACCTAGGCGTTGTGATAATCTGTGAAAAGCAGTCCCACAAGGGAATGATTATCGGGAAGCAGGGCGCAATGCTGAAGAAAATCGGACAGATAGCGCGCGAGGAGCTTGAAGAGTATTTTGAACAAAAGGTTAATATGAAGATATGGGTCAAGGTCAAGGAAGATTGGCGCAACAGCGACGCGCTGATAACCGACTTCGGTCTGAGTGCGGAATAATGCTGGTTACGGTTGATGGAATCGTTATAGGAAGACGCACGATAGGCGAAAATAACTGCTTTATCGACGTTCTTACGGACGAATACGGCGTTATTGAAGCGACCGCTCACGGCATACGCAAGCTGACCAGCAAAAACGCGGGAGCGTGCGGACTTTTTTCTTATTCGCGCTTTTGTTTTGCGAAAACGGGCGTGAAATACACGCTTAACAGCGCCGAGCCGAAGTACAGTTTTTACGGTATTTCGGCAGACCTGGAAGCACTTTCGCTTGCCGCTTATTTTGCGGAGGTTCTCAAAGATACCGCGACAGCTGAACAGGAGTCGAAAGGACTTATTCGTTTTATGTCTATCTCGCTTTACGAAATTGAAAAGCGCAGACTTCCGCTTTCTCAGATAAAAGCGGTGTTTGAACTGCGGCTTGCTTCCATGCTTGGCTTTGCGCCTGATTTGCGGGCGTGCCGCGAGTGCGTCTGCTATGAGAATGAGGAAATGTACCTCGATTTTTCGGACAGTACTATAATCTGCGGCAGCTGTGCAAAGGGAAAATCGGGGGAACTTGAAATGCTTGCGCCGTCGGTGCTTTACGCAATGAGGTTTATTGTATATTCGCCGCTTGAAAAGATATATCATTTTTCATTGCCGGCTGTGCAGTTGGCAAAACTTTCGGAAATATGCGAAAAATATCTGCTCGGACAGCTTGAACGCAGCTTCAGGAGCCTTGATTACTATAAATCCATAGTAATTTAACTTATTAGCTTATTTCTTTATATTGTGATAATTGTGAAATGGAAACGATTAGAAATAGATTTGTTTGGTCATTTCAAGGAAATTTGCCGAAATAGATAGCTTTTCCGAAAGAATTGTGCTAAAATGTAACAAGTTACATAAAGTGCTATGAAAGGATTTATTTCTATGAATATTGCAGTTGCGCAATCGGGCGGTCCTACCTGCGCTATAAACGCGTCGCTTGTAGGTGTTTTTTCACAGGCTCTCGAAACAACAGAGATCGACGCAGTTTTCGGTTCAATAAATGGCATTGAAGGCGTTATCCGCGACAATCTCATAAATCTTAAAACTATGATAACCTCTAATGAGGATATGGAGCTGCTGAAGCAGACGCCTTCGACGGTTCTAGGATCTTGCCGCTACAAGCTGCCGGAAGAGTCCGATGACAGTGAGGTCTATGAAAAGATAATGAAATGCTTCCGAAAGCACTGTATCGAAGCTTTTTTTTATATCGGCGGCAACGACTCAATGGACACCGTGGACAAGCTTTCGCGATATGCGCAAAAGCACGGCGAAAATATAAAGATAATCGGTATTCCGAAAACTATCGACAATGACCTTTGCTGTACCGATCACACTCCCGGCTTCGGTTCTGCCGCAAAATACACCGCAACAACCGTGCAGGAGATAATCCGCGACAGCTCGGTTTACAGTATTGAATCAGTCACTATAATTGAAATAATGGGACGTCATGCGGGCTGGCTTACGGCTTCGACCTGTGTTCTCCGCGCAAACGGAGAAGTCGCGCCGCACCTTATATATCTTCCTGAGGGTGAATTTACAGCCGAGAAATTTCTTTCCGATGTAAAGCGTGAACAAGCAAAGCATAAGGCGGTAATCGTAGCTGTTTCAGAAGGTCTGGAGCTTTCCGGAGATGAATACCGCTCCGGCGTGACAGATGATTTCGGACATAAATATCTTTCCGGTATCGGAAAGCAGCTTGAAAATCTTGTCCGTGAAAATCTGCTATGTAAGGCTCGTTCGATTGAGCTTAACGTGATGCAGCGCTGTTCTTCTCACATATGCTCGCGGACGGATATTGACGAGTCGGTAAGGATAGGAGCGGCTGGCGTATCTGCGGCGCTTAGAGGCGAAACGGGCAGGATGATGGCATTCAGAAGAATAAGCGATCAGCCGTATGTTGCTGATATTATAGCTGTTCCGGCGGAAGATGTCGCAAATAAGGAAAAAATGTTCCCGAAGGAATGGATAAATACTGACGGATCTAATGTAAACGAAAATGCGTACAGATATTTCCTGCCGCTTATTCAAGGGGAGATAGTTACCGAAAAACGCAACGGACTTCCTGTTCATTTTAAAATCAAAGAAGAAATTCTTAGAGTATAAATTTCCGCTAGTCTCCGAAAGCGTTGACAAACCTTAAAAAATATGGTATTATCATTGTATAATTACGACTATTTCAAAGGAGGAGCTATGACGAAGCAGCGCGAACTTGTTCACAGAATACTTTGTGAGCATGGGCATCTTACTGCGGAACAGATTTTCGTGCTTGCTAAGCAGGAATTGCCGGAGATAGCTTTCGCAACCATATATAATAACTTTAAGCGGCTTTGCGATGACAGAATAATACGTCGTGTCCATGTTGGAGAAGGTGCTGATTTTTACGACCGCAGCTGCCAGCCGCATGATCATCTGATATGCGAAAGGTGCGGGAAAATTGTGGATATGAATCCCGGAGGGCTGAAAAAGACAATTGAGCATATCTGCTGCAGCACCATAACTCGTTATGAACTTAACGTTTATTATATTTGCGGGCAATGCCTGAATGCTGAAAAAGCGCGGGAGGACATAAAATAGAATGAAAAAAAGTATTGCGTCAATTTTTCTGACCATATTTATTGCCGCGGCATCGGCTTGCTCCGCACAGCCGCAGCAGATTGTACAAACAACGGCTGAAACTACGGATTCGTCTGTTTCAAGTGAGGAAACAACAGTTGCTGTGACCGGATCCGAAGCTATGGCTACTGAATCGGAAACGGCAGCAATTGTTTCGGAAATAACATCCGGAACGACATCGGCAGCCGAAGCTGAAACGACGACCGCCGAGCAGACGGAAATTACAACAACGGAAGAAACAACGGCTGCAACGACAACTGAAAAAACCACAACCGCTGCGGCTATCACAACAACAGTGACAACAACCGCTGCGGAAACGACGACAGCGAAAAAAACTTCCGAAAAAACAAAAAAGACTTCTGCGGAAACAACTTCCCCTGAGATAACAACGGAGGAAACTAAGATGACAGAACCTGAACAGACTGAACCGAAGGTTATTGCCCTTACATTTGATGACGGACCGAATACCACTACCACAAACGAGGTTCTCGATGTGCTTGAAAAGTACGGTATAAAGGCGTCTTTCTTCCTTATCGGAAACAATATCGACAGCGAATCAGCAAAGTCGGTCAAGCGCGCTTATGACATGGGCTGTGAAATAGGCAACCATTCAAAAACGCACTCGTATATGGATAAGATGAGCATTGACGAGATAGTTGCGGAAATTGAGGAAACCAACGAAAAAATTGTTGATATAACAGGCGAAGAACCGAAGTTTTTCCGTCCTCCTTACATTTCCGTCAACAAGGATATGATAGAAAACATTGATATGCCTTTTATCGCTGGCTACGGAGCAAATGACTGGATAGATAAATATACTGCGGAACACCGCGCAAAGCTTGTTATTAGGCAGGCGCGCGACGGAGGAATAATTCTTCTGCACGACGCAAAGGGAAATTCGCAGACTGTTCAGGCGCTTGATATAATAATCCCTGAATTACAGTCGCAGGGTTATGAATTTGTGACGATCTCGGAGGTTTTTGCGAGAAAGGGAATTACTCCCGAAGCGCATAACGGAAAGATTTATTCGTATGCCGAGCAGGTAGGCGAATACAGCTGATTTATGACATTTAAAACGCCGCATGCCATAATGGGTGCGGCGTTTTTTATGACGCTTCTGCGTAATTTTCTCCAAGCAGCCGTACAAGCTGCTCTTTTCCGCGATGTATTATTATTTTCACATTACTTTCGCTTAATCCAAGCATTGATGATATATCGCGGATTTTATAATCGCAGAAAAATTTAAGGTGTATAACTTCCGAACTTTTTTTGCTTATTTTGTTTACTGCGCGTGCGATATCCGTATTAAGCTCGGCAGAATCGGTCTGGGCATATATATAAGGTTCTCCGATTTCTTCCGTATACAGCGCAGAGCAGCGTCGGGATAAAATATCACGGCACACATTTCGTAAAACGGCGGCAATATACGCTTTTCTGCGCTCTTCAGGTATACCGCAGATACGCCGCTGTGATTTTATCAGCCGCAGATAGCACTCTGAAACCGCGTCCTCGGCATCATGATAGCTGTGCAGGAGAGACATTGCGTATTTCATCATGTCCTTTGAATATTTTATGTAAAGCTGTTCAATCATTTTTTATTCCTTTCATTTCGGATGGTCTTCGGTCTTTGAAAATAATAACGGAAGTTCGCACAAATCGGGGACAAATTTTTCTTATTTTTAAAAAATTTTTTATTAAGTATTGAAATTCCTTCGGATTTCGTGTACAATAATATTATATATTGGGATTTTTTACCCGCAGGAACAAACGGAAAGGATAAATAGAATGGAACAGGTTATTTCTTTCTTTAAAAATAAATGGACGAGGTTCGGATTTTCTTTTATTGCGCCGCTTTATCCGATTTTTCTTATTTATGTAAGCTGGCTGTCATTCGCGTATTCACTGGAATCGACCGCGCCTATACCGCTTTTCTTATTATATGTTCTGGTTAACTTTATTTTCGGCGGATTGTTTTTTTATACCAGAAAACAGATAATTACCCGCGTTTCGGCTTGCGTAGCACCGCTTATCCTTTTTGTCATGCTGATGCTGTCGTTCGGCGAATGGTACATGATAGTTCCGCCTGTTGCGGTCTGCTTTGTAGTATTCCTTGCCAGCGGAGCGGGGGAAACTCTGAAAACCGTTCTCGGAACGCTTTACCTTATGATGTTCGTTGTAGGCGCGCTTGTTTATCTTACAATGCTCCATTTCAATCTTACGCCCAAGCTTCTGCTTCAAGATTTGTTTTTCGGAAATTATTGCGATATTTCTAACCGCAGCGACAATTATCTTTATTCTGAGGACGGAACATACCGCCTTGTTCAGTATATCGACGACGCGGGAAATGAACGCAAGGTTACTACATTTTACGTTGAGGAAACGAAAAATGATGTTCATTTGTGGTATTTGGATTGCTATAAAACTATAGACAGCCTGAAGGTTCTTGTTACCATGTATCAGGATGAAGTTCAATATTACTGGCTCTCCGATACTGAGCTGTATATAGACGGCAGACAAAAGAACATTCCGGATATGTTTGAGAAGGCTAGAGCTAACGGCGACGAGGAAAACGCAGAGTCTGATTCAGTAAAGAAACCGATTGTATTTGCAGATGAAGAAAAAGCCGCTGATGAAACTACGGGAGCAGAATAAATCGAAAGGAGCAGGGGATTTATGACTCGCCAGCTTAATATTGCAGGGAAAAATTCAAATGAGATCTACACCCTGCTGTATCCAAATAATTTAACAGGGTTTATTAAGTACGATTTTACTCTTTTTTTGAATCACTGTACAGATCTTTGCAGACTTGCCGCACGCACGGGAGAGTATAACGTTGAGGATGTTTATTCGATACGCAATTCGATTTCCGGTTGTCACAAATATTACGAGCAGAATATGCGGACGATTTTTGAAAAAATTGTTATCGACTGCTGGATCGAATATCTGTGCAGACAGAACGAGATATCTACCTCGACGCTCTGGCAGAGCTATATGAGATGCACGACGGATTTTGAGCGCGCTGTTTTTGGGCGCCTTTGTGAATACCGCCACAACCATGCGATAAATCAGTGGGTAAATTTGCTGAAAATGCAGGAATACGCACGAAAAAAGACGGATTTTGTTTTCGGCGTTTACCTTAACAATGCAGCCGAGGCAGGCGCAAGGGCAAACTATTTCGATCTTATGTTCAATGTTGCGGCAAACGAAATGGGATTTTCCGTTTTTGAGCTTGGAACATCCGGTGTTTATTCCGTAGGTCGTGCTCCTAATTCGCCGTTTATACTTTCAACGGCTTCGCGTGAGATTATGCGTAATGTGCTTAAAAATCTCGGCGATACAGAGATAAAATATAACCCAAGAACAAATCCGGAGCTGTCCGACCGCGCAGCGATGGATGCGTTTTCTGTTGTAAAGACATATATTCCCGACAAGGACGATAGTCTTGTAAATACGATAATAAAGTCTATGACCGGTATACCGCAGCAGGTATATATGCCCGCTTCGTTCAAGGCGGTAGTCGATCTGGAGATCGACGCGCTTATCGAAAGCGGTGGAATGCTGCAGAAATGTCCCCGCTGCGGTGAATATTTTCTTAAGGACAGTGAATATCCGCATGATTACTGCAGCCGTCGGCAGAAGGACGGTGTGACCTGCCTTGAAGCTATGGGTGCAGCTGCCGATGAACAGATTGCAGCAGCGGCTTCGGAGATACCTGAAATAATCGAACAGCCCAAGCTTCACGAGCCGATGGAAAAGTCGTATGTAAACGAAAAGCTGGAGGGGCTGTATAAGGAAATGGCAGCCCGTGTGAATGTTGATATGACACAGCGTGATTTCTCGCGCTGGTATCAGCAAGAGCTGCGGCTCAAAGAGAGGCTTCTTCTCGGACAAGCGGGAGAATATGATCTTGATAAGTTTTTCGAGCTTTCGCGCGGCGATGAATTTGCTTCAAAGAAAAAGCCCCCTGAGCCGGCTGTGATAAGGGAAGACTCCAATGCTCAGGCGCAGATAACCGAAAGCGGAAAAGAAGTCAGGAAGTTCGTTTTTGAGCGTGTTGAGCGGCAGTCTGTTCAGCCTAACGAGCCGAGTTTTGCCGAAACAGAGAAGAGTGCGAATGACGCAGTGCGTCGTTTGCTTTCAAATGCGGCAGCACAGCAGAATCCGACATATTATCAGCCGCAGCGTACTGCGCAGTATAATCCGCCTAAGTCCGCAGCGCGTGTTATCCGCGGCGGAAATGTAGCAAATAAAGGTTATGCTGAACGCACGTTTGAACAGGAGTTCAAACCGAAAACCGTTATAATACCGACGGAAACTACGAATAAACAGCCTGTTCCGACAGAGGATGAGGACGTTAAGGTGTTTACGCCGCGAAGCAATCCCGACAAGGATGTAAAGGTGTTTACTCCACGCAGACCTGCTTTTAGAGGATACATTGAACCGACTCCCTACGATGAAAAAATAAAGCAGCCGCTTGAGGAATATCGCCGCAGCAGGGAAGAGGAGCAGGAAGCTCAGATTGAGGGACAGCTTTCCGCTGAGGAGGTTTCGAACCTGAACGAGGCGCAGACTGAGTCTGTTTCCGAGGCTGCTGAAGTTCCGAATGAAGCTCCTGCTGCGTCTGTTCAGCCCCCTCCGGCGGTGTCTGCAAAGGCGATTTCCGCTTATAGAACAATAACTCTACCGAAGCAGGATGAGAATGTCGAGAAAAAGCTTGAAAAGGCGGATTTTTCCGATATTCTCAATGAAATGGCAAGAAATGACGGCTTTAGGAATGATGACGAAGTAGAGGTAGATTCAGATGGAATACCTGTTTCTCATAAAACAAAGCACGTTATGAACGCGCTTTTCGGTCCGACGCGGGTAAGTCCATTCCTTAAAGTAAATCTCGATGATGACGATGAACAATGATATACTTCACACAACTATATAAAAGAACGCGATAATTTAAATTGGTTTATTTCAGCTTAAATAATCATAAAAAACTCAAATTGGCAAACTTAATTGCATATAAATTAAAACCGCTATGAAACTGTTTCATAGCGGTTTTTCTGTATTTTACGGTCTTCCGTACGACAGACAGCGCAGCAACCATTGTTACCGGTCTTTTCATTGCTGATACGATATAATAATTCTTATTTTATACAATTTACCTTGATGTTCCTTCGTAAAAGTGAAAGGCGTGTGAAATATTCTGTACGCATATTGACAAGTGTCCGCTTTCGGATTATAATACATGTTGTCTGTTTTCGGACACTTAAAGGAGGAATCAATATGAATAATGAGTTAAAAAGTCAACTGTTTATGCTTAGCAATGCAAAAAAGAAAATCAACAGTTTGTATCACGAGGAAGCCGCTCGTCTTGGAATATCGGAAACGGCACTCTGGATTTTATATTCAATTTTCGGTGCGGAAGAAACCTTTACGCAATACGACCTATGCGAAGCGTGGCAATATCCGCGTCAAACGGTAAATTCTGCGATCACAAGCCTTATTAAAAACGGATACGTTGTGCTTGAAGTAATCCCCGGCACACGCAACCGCAAAGCAATTCACTTAACCGAAAACGGTCTTGTTTTTTGTGAAAAAAATATCCTTCCTCTGTATCTTGCCGAGGAACGGGCGTATTTACAGATGTCCGCAAAGGAACTTGATACATTTATTGCGCTTTATGAAAAGCAGTATGTGCTGCTAAAAAAGGAGCTTGGCAGCAAAGGAGAAAAAGGAAAGGGTGATAACAATGAATGAACAAAGAAAAAATCTGAAAAAATATATTCTTCCGGCTATGCTCAGCAATGTCAGTTTCTTTATCCTGACTATTGTGGACGGAATTTTTGTCGGAAACGGCGTTGGAGCTAATGCGCTTGGTGCGGTCAGTCTTGCCATGCCTTATGTCAATATTATCTGGGCATTTGCCACGCTGTTTAATCTAGGCGGTGTTACCGTTGCGTCCGTCCGGCTCGGCAGGGGAGACATTGACGGCGCAAACAAAGCGTTTATGCATTCTCTGTCTGCAAACATTGTCCTGTTTTCTATTGTAACATTGGCGGGCACGCTGTTTTCCAAAGAGGTGGCAGGTATTCTCGGAGCTAATGATACCTATTTACAAATGGTTTCAGACTATGTATTTTGGTATTCCGTTTTTTTGCTTCCGACAACAATCGGTCCCTGCCTGAATAGCTTTGCTCGGAACGACGGCAACCCGAAGCTTTCTCTTATTATGTCAGTTACTTGCGCTGCAGCCAACATTTTTGGCGACTGGCTGATAGTTTATCCCTTACAGAAAGGAATTGCAGGAGCTGCTGTTGCGACAGGGTGCGCTAATCTGCTTGGAATGCTGGTTGTTTTGACACATTACATAAGAAAAAAGGGCAATCTAAGAATCGTTCGTTTCAAGCCGCAGTTTTCTCTGTACCAAAAGATTGTTCTTCGTGGTCTGCCGGAAATGATTTCGCAGCTTGCAAATCCGATTACGGCATTTTCCATGAACAATATACTCATTCGGCATTTGGGCAATGCTGCCGTCAATGCATACTCGGTCATTACCTACGCAAGCTCGCTGTTTTCCTCGCTGATGTGGGGCTTGTCCAACGGACTGCAGCCGCTGTACGGATATAGTTATGGTGCAAAAGACGAGAAAAGTCTGAAATACTATTTCCGCAGCGGGCAAATCATTGCTTTGGTGGGCCGACTGTCTATTTTCTTATTGACCTTTTTCGTTGGGAAGCCGTTGTGTATGATGTTCGGTGCAGATGAAGCGTCGGTTCCAATTGTATGCAGTTCTTTACCGAAATACTGTCTGAATTATGTGTTTGCCGTATCGACAATGGTAATTGCGGCTTATCTGTTTTCGACCAAACGAACGCATTATGCAATTCCAGTCAATCTGTGCAGAAGCGTTATTTTTAATTTTTTGTGCATTAACTTTCTGCCCTTGCTTTTAGGGTATGACTTCGTATGGTATGCGATTACGGCGGCGGAGGGAATATGTTTTTTAATCGCAGCTGTATTGCGCCGCATATCGGAACGGAACGGCGTTGTGTTCCGATAATGACGAGTATATAAAAACGATTGAATACTATTCTATTGGCAAGGATTGAATTTGATTTGTTGACCTGCTTTGTTCACAATCCCAATCGTCCTTAGCGACAGTTGATTTTTAATTAAGATAACAACAAAAATCTCACCTTAATTCTATAAAAATTAAGACGAGATTTTGACAAATAATCATGACTTTGATAGAAGCCATTTAAGGTGGTGCATTTTTCTATCAAAAAGGGGATGCATTTTTCCGCCTTTGCACCCCTGCCGAAGCAAAACATTAGCCGGAATACATCGACAAACAGTAACAGATTTATCGTACGCAGAGGTTGTGTTCGTATGAGAAAGCAAAGATACTACCTTCTCCTAACCGATACTGAATACTACTTTATTATGCAATGCCTACTTAAATACCGCAACAAGCTAATCTCTCAAGGCAAATACACCGATGGCGTCGATGAACTTATAATCAAATACACAAAATAACAACAGGCACGAGAGTTAACCTCTCGTGCCTGTTGCTATTATCTCATTACGTTTCTTTTATGTTGTAACAGATCAATTGCTTCCATTAACTTTCCGTATCCCAAATTGAATTATCATCACATGCCCCCGCGTTGTTTATCAGAACATCAATTTTTCCGAAATTACTTATGATTTTGTCGTATAAGGTATAGATATCACTTGGCTTTGTTACATCCAATTTATATAATGAACGCTTATCCGTTGATGAAAGAAACTCAACAGCTGATTCCTTGCTTTGGCAATAAGTCATTATAACTCTTGCATTATTTTCAGCAAAAGCTTGTGCTAAATGCCTCCCAATGCCTTTTAAAGAGCCTGTTATAAAAACAACTTTGTCGGTATAATCTATATGAAGTAATTGCTCATTTATCATTTTGTCATCAATTCTTTCTTTATATCTGCCGGCATTTTTTCCAAAGCATAACGAAACGCAACCCTCGGCATGATTTCTTTATTCTTTTTCAAGTATTCGTATACCTTATCGAATTCTTTATATGAGTAAACCTTTAACATCCATCCATATCCTTTACGAACCAAATCGTGTTCGTCACTCATGAGAGCGTCGGAAATAATAAACGGATCAAATGAAGAGTACCTATCTTTGAACAGAGCCGGTATCAATGTTACGGCAGCTGCACGTCTCATCCAAAACTCATTATATCCAGTCCATTTTATCAATTTTTCAAATAATTCGGGAAATTGGCATAACAGCTCGCCCACAGCGTGGGTGCAAAAATCGTCGCAATCTCCCCAACCACGTACATAGTCTAATAACCAACTTTCGAAAATGTCAAAAGTTTCTTTTGTGTACTGCTTTCTCATACGATATGCCCAATCAAATGCAATAACGCCCATTTCCCATGAATGATCATCAAGAAAATCTTTGCACAGTGCAAAAACCGTATCAACGGATTCGGATTTTACATTTCGAAAGAGAGATGCGGAAAGACTTCTTATTTCACTTGTCTTTAATCCGGAAAGTTTTGATTTATCAGACAATACCTTTTTGGCTTGTTCCAAATACGCATTCATAGTCTCATCTCCTTTAAATTTTTGAAATAACGGCACAATGCATTGTGCCGTTATTTCTTTTCAGGAATTACATGGTCTCTTTCCAACGTTCCAGCTGCGAGATTTCTTTTGTAAGACATTCCCGCGCAGTTTTTTCATCAGGAAAATCGTTGAGTCTAAATGGAATACAACTTTCCACCATTTCTTCTAACGATTCGTCCTTAGAAAAACTTCCGTTAGGATAACAGTACTTACAAAACTTGTCTGTTTTTGTGCCATCGCTGTTCTTGCCATAACTATTTTCGTCCTGCATGCGCATTGCACAACTCTGGCAAATTTTCTCAGTCATATCTGACCATCCTTTTCAAAAATTATTTATCTCATACTTTCTTATAGAAAAATGAGAGCAAAATAAGTTACTGTTGCAAAAGAATTATCCCATCATCAATTCTATTCAGCTTTTCATATAATGATTTTTCCAAATTGGAAATAACTAATATTTCTCCTTTGAGTTTGTTAATTAAGGGTAATTTTTTTGTAATAATGCCTTTTATTATATCATTTTTTATTTTTACCCAACGCTTACATATTTCACTTATTTCACGATTTATAGTCTCATCATTAAACAACTTTGCAAACAGCAATTAGATTAGGCGCGAGTCAAAATTAAAAACTTGACCACTAACACCTTGTATATAATTGGATGAAAGAAATAAAACAAAATTAATTAAATCATTCAATGAGTATTGATTATCCGTTACGCTGATTCTTTTGGCATTTTCTCTTTTGTGTGGAGAGTCCTTGTTTAAATCAGTAAGTATAAAACCGGGTGAAACAGCGTTTACCAATATATTATATTTGCCCAATCCTTTTGCCAATGATTTGGTAAGACCGATTACGCCACCTTTTGAGGTAGAATAATTTATTTGATTTTCATTACCGACCTGCCCAATAAACGATGAAATATTAATAATTTTTCCGTAATTTTGATTTTTCATAATTTCCGAAAACACTTTGCTACACAAAAATACTCCGGTCAAATTAATATCAATAATTCGGCTCCACTGGTCAAATCCCATATGCAGGATGCTTGTCCGTTATTTTTCTGCATAACCCACGCATATTCAATAACAAATAATCTAAACGATGCAGTTGATTACCCAAGTCAACCTTTTCATAAAATTCTTTAACGGTTTTGTCTCCATTCTTTTCTTCACTAATTCTTATATAGTAATTATCATCTCGAACAAAAGCTTCGGTAATCTCTGCTTCATCAGGATGAATTTTATGAAGATGAAGATCTTGATCATAGAATTCTAAATCGCTTTTTGCTCTATTACAATCATAGCAGGATAAGACCAAGTTTTCTATGTATCCAGCATTGGCTTTGGTGCAAGAAAGCAAATTACTACTACACCGAAGAAAAAGCAGATGAAATATATAACCATGCTCGCACCTGTGTTGCGACATTGCCTAACAGCGAGTGTATCAGAAGATTGATTCAGCAGTTGGCGGGACAGCTAAACTGTGCTCTAGAAACAGTCGAGGCGCTTTGACCAAAACCGCCGAGCAGCTTCCAGAATACGATACCGTAATCGGAATGTATGGTGTGGGGAGAGTTCTCGCTCCGCAGCTTATGGCTGAAATCGGCGATACTCGCCGTTTTCATGGTCGCAAAGCCATAACCGCTTTCGCCGGTCTTGATGCTCCGCCGTATCAATCGGGAACAGTTGATGTTAAGTCCCGCAGCATTTCCAAGCGTGGTTCTCCGCATCTGCGCAGGACTCTTTTTCTGGTCGTTGAAACACACCTCAAGCGAAAACCGGCGGATGAGCCTGTTTACCAATTCCTTGACAAGAAACGCTCCGAAGGAAAGCTCTACAAGGTGTACATGATTGCTGCCGCAAACAAGTTCCTGCGTATTTATTACGCCAAAGTAAACGAGGTACTTAACGCTTGACAATTTGCCTATCCAATCTTCCCGACCGTCGAAAAAGATTCCCTCTCGACGGTCTGCTTTGCTATACCTGTTTTGATTCCAATGGAAAGTTTTCCGCAGCGAAGCCGAGGAAATCTTTCCATTGGAATTATTTTTTCAGAAAACCTGTTTTAGGGCTTGACTTTTCTTAGCAGGTCTGTTATTTTGGTTTCCATCGTAATACGGTCGAGACCCCATTTTGATTGTATCGCCGGAGTTATATATTGTAATTTGATGTCTTCTTCAGTCATCTGCTTTTTATCTATGATCACTGTTAGACCTCCTTCGTTATTTTCCCTCAAGCATCTACAAATATCGCACTAATGGTGCCAATGAACTGTGGCTTGAGGAAAAGATATATGCGGGATAATAAGATTTTAATTTTTTAAATTCAAACCAAAACTTCCCATTTGCCGTAGCGTTTGCCGCTTTCACGGCGGATATAGTTTTTATCCTGCAGTGATTTCATAATTCGCTTGATGGTTGCAATCGATTTTCCGGTTGCTTCTACAAGCTCTTGCTGTTTTATTGTCGGGTTCTTTGCTACCAATTCCAAAACCGCAAGTTCTTCTAAAGTACAGTCTAAAGTATCAAATTGATACTTTGAAACGATACTTTGGGAAGTGTTTTCATCCGCATAATCAACGTGCATATAGCGGTTCTTCAACTCATGATTTGTGCCGAGCAGAAGATTTGCAAAAAACAATTCCAAAAATTTTGTGGTGGAATGAATGCCTTTTTGTAAATCGTTATAGTTTGTTTGGACCAATGCATTACGGAAATACCAAGAGTTTTCACGGAACGCATCGTTATTGACACGGAACCCAAAGGTTTTCATATACTTGATCATAAACACAGCGGTTAATCATAAACACAGCGGTGGCTCTTGTGTTTCCCTCGCCGAAAGGATGAATCTGCCAAATATCCGATGCGAATTTTGTAAGATGCTTTACCGCTGCTTCAACCGACAGTCCCTCATAGGAGAACTGCTTTTCAGTGGCGAAATCATAATCCAAAGTTTCTTTAATACTGTTCCAATCCGCATAAATTACGGTATCGCCGTTCAACACCCACTCTTTCTTTGTGATGTTATACTGTCTGATCTGATCTGCGTGGTCAAATACGCCCTCAAACAGTCTGCTGTGAACGGTAATCCACTCGGCAGGAGAGAACTGAAATGCCTTTTCTCCCATCAGCTTTGTGATTCTTGCAGATACAATATCTGCCTCTTTGGTTTCGATTTCCGCTTCAGTGCGGACGGAGCGTTGTTCGTAATAGCTGTAAATACGCTTCTGTGCCTCATCGATAGTGATTTTACCCTCGATGTGATCCTTTGCGGTATCCAGCAAATATTCAGACGTATTGAGTCCGTCAACCGCCTGCAAGCCGATAACAGTTTGCCAAGCTTCACTTTTTTCGGCTCTTTCGGGTTCGCCTTGCTTTATATATTCTTCAAGTTCAAATCGCCAATTCTTATCGGGCATATTTGCACCTCGTTTCTTACTTAGTCGCTTTTAATTTTAAAGTAATGAAATTTACCTGCGGGTTTGAGGGTTCCCCTGACAAGAACTATTTGCGAGCAAGAATTGGGAGTTAAAACAGTCTGCTTGCTACGGCAATACCAAAAGCTATCTGTTTACAGTTCTTCCGTCTTAAAGGTCGTGTATCCCTCGTAATAATAGCTGTGGTCGATGCCTTTCATATAGACTTCACGGCTATCCACATCATCGGTAAGTGCGTTTTTCAAAAGGTGTTTGATTTCAATATCTTTTATCGGGCTACGTTCCATAGCGAGAAGATAATCTTCCTTATCGACCTTGCTCCAGTCAACTACTTTGTTAAGCTCGGTTTTGAAAATAAGGTCGAGCCAAATGCGGGTACTGCGCCCGTTTCCTTCTCTGAATGGGTGTGCGATATTCATTTCTACGTACTTCTCAACGATCTCATCAAAAGTTGACTGCGGCATTTTATCAATGTTGGCAAGAGCCGCTTCGAGATACATTAACGGAGCAAAACGGAAGTTACCCTTTGAAATGTTTACGGTTCTGAGTTCTCCAGCAAAGTCGTAGATCTCATCAAAGAGATACTTATGAATTGCCTTGAGGGCAGAAAATTTTCCTGCTTCCAATTTATCAAGCATACCATTTTCAAAAAGCTCAAGCGCTTTTTTCTTGCTGATGCATTCTTCTTCACGGGCAAGGTCGGCGGAACTTGTCAGTCCCAATTTATTTTCAAGTGCCATATTGCACCTCCAAATTCTAATTACTTATCAGCCGCAATGCCGGATTTCATCCAAGCATCGACTTCGCTGATTTTGAATTTCCACAGTCTGCCGATCTTAGCGGAGGGAATTTTTCTGCGCTCGATCCAGTCGAGAACTGTATCACGGCTAACGCCCAAATATTCCATAATCTCTTTCATTGAATACCAGCGCTCAGGGTTGTTATCCATAGTGAAACCTTCCGTTTTCACGAAAATACAACATTACAGTATATAGTATAGCACATTTTTTGAAATATCGCAAGGCTTAATAGGGGTTTATTCGGGGTTTACAAGAAAAAGTCATAAATTACACAGCAAAAGAAAAAGCCTTCTTCCGAAAAAAACAGGAGAAGGCTTTGAAAATTATATGTAGAATCAGACGAATGACGGGACAAAGCGTGGATGCATACGACGGTTATAGTCTTTGTTATAGGTAGCAAATAGAGAAGAAAGCTTGACGATGTGCACGTTATCATAATGACTGCTCAAAGTCCAGAAGCTATCGGGTACACGGTTTACGGTGCAGATAACGTATTCATTCTCATAAAACAGTCTGTCTTTTGTGGTACTGCTTTCAATCTCTTTCCAAAGCTTTTGCGTCAATCTACAACCGGGAGTTGTATCGTAATAGGCATATACTGCACGCTTTTTCTCGCAGGCAAAATCAAAGGTTACGTTGCCGATTTTTACGTTATGATAGCTTAAATCTTTGGTGTCGATGTAGTCTGTTGTAATATCGTTAATTTTTTTCTCCAACCAATAAACACACATTTCTTTATAAAATGCAGAAAGGATCTCGTCGTTAAAATATCTCATAAAATGCTCATAAACATCTTCGCTGAAACTTCCGTCTGCATTTGTAACGGAGGTCAGTAGCGTTTTATACCACAGAGCAATATAACTGTTTGCAGGATAATACTTTGTATGACCGTTCTTTTTGGGTTCCTTACGGACAATACCAAATTCGCACAGCGTTTTAATGTACTTGTCGTATTTGTTTTTGGGATAACCCGAAAACGCCGACAATTCGCTAATGCGGTTATAACCGTTTACCATTGCATATAGCAGCGTGTTGTAGCTTTCGGGTGTTCGGAAGCATTCGCACACCTTATCATTCATCAAGCGGTAAAACGGCGAATTGATATGAAGCAACGCTTTTACATTTTCCTATCCTTGTTTTCGGCACAGTAAGATAATGCCGCATATGTTTTACCCATTCTAGAATCCGCCGAGAAAAAACATATCTCATTCGAGCCTGTATGAGAAGAATAAAACTGCTTAATATCCGATTTTAGTTTGTCGGGTATTATTTTCAAAATCATAGTATCACCGTCATGTCGTAAGTTGACCTTTTCATCATTATATCAGATTTTCACCCGTTTTTCTATCAATTACAAGAAAATTTCTAAAAATTTTTCTCAGCCGAAAATACCCATAAATAAAGGGATTTCGGCTGTTTTTTGTTTTTGAATGAAAAATTCTTTTTGAAAAAGGTCTGCATTTTCCCCGACCTCGTTCGGAATAAGTGAAGGGACAAATCCTTGAAACACACCGTTTCCAAGCGTAAAAGAAAAAATAATTTGTCCATTTCCTCAAAAAAGTCAGCAATTAAAAGTGAGGGCAGCAAAAAAGTTTTTTGCCAAACTCCCGAAAAATTCGCCAATTGGTTAGTGGGGGAATAAGCGAATAACGATTTTTCTTTGTCGGATATTCACCCCGTACCCCGCCGGCTACTCCTTGAGGGGATAAAAAACCTTCATCGCACATTGACAACTGAATGACCGGCTGAATGAGATATGCTTTTCGGCGAAGTATCGCCACGATATGAGCGTACCAAGAAAAACAAAACGCTGCGGTGAGATTCCGGGGCAGGAACGACATTCAGGCAGACCGGCAAAGGAGACGGTATAAGGCTACCTCTCCTTATACCGAACTCTTTACATAGCCACACAAACCGTGTGGATGAACATTCTCAGAAGGATGTAAAAGATTATGAGAAAAACAGAGTTAAGAGAACTCTACAAGATGATGTTTCCGGACTATTCGGACATCGTAACCGTTGCTCAGCTTCAGAAAATGCTGGGCATCAGCAGACACTTGGCATACGACCTTATTAACGACGGATATATCTCCGGCATCAAAATCGGAAACGCCTTTAAGATCCCGAAGGTCATTGTCATCAACTACGTTATGGAGGAAGGAGGTGGGAAAAATGCAACTTGAAAATCTGAAAACCGTTGATGCGGAAAAGCTGCTTTCAACACCGATTAAGAAAACAATGTTTATCGTGGAAGGCTTGATACCGCAGGGAGTAAGCATTCTCTGCGGTTCATCCAAAATCGGCAAGAGTTGGTTGATGCTTTGGTTAGGATTTCAGGTAGCGCAAGGCTTATCGGTTTGGGATATACCCGCCGAAAAAGGAGATGTTTTGTATCTCTGCTTGGAGGATACTTTAACACGTATTCAAAGCCGTTTGTATCATCTGACGGAAACGGCACCGAGCAATCTACGATTTGCCGTTATGAGCAGTCAGATAGGGTGTGGTTTGGAAACCGAAATCAAAAATTATCTTGCCGAGTTTCTGCAAACAAAGCTGATTATTATTGATACTCTGCAAAAGGTTCGCAACGGCAAATCGGGAACAGGTAAAAACGAAATGTACGGCGATGATTATGATGATATTTCCACGCTCAAGCGGATAGCGGATGAATACAATATCGCCGTGCTTCTCGTTCATCATCTGCGAAAACTAAAGGACAGCGAAGATCCTTTTAATCAGATTTCAGGCTCAACGGGAATTACCGGTGCGGTGGACACGGCATTCTTATTAAAAAGAGATACTGCCGCCTCTGATACAGCAACATTGATTGCTAAAGGTAGAGATATTGAAATGCAGCAGCTAAAACTCAGGTTCGTTGACCGAGTGTGGGAGCTGATAGAACGAAAGGATCAGGAGAAACTTCAAAAGGAAGAAATTCCCGACTTTCTTTTTCGGCTTTTAGAATTTACAAAAATTAAAAGTGAATGGTGCGGAAGTGCAACCGAGCTTATTGAAGAAATGCAGAAAGCGGAAATTACACCCGCTTCCGTCACAAGGCTCATCAGTCATTTCTATTATGAAATTCTTGAGCCGAACGAAATTGAGTACCGCACCAAACGAACGGGCAGTAAGAGAATAATCAAATTAAAACACCGTAACAATTATGACGGATGTGACAAAGAAAACGGTATGTCTGTTCATCCGTCATTTCCGTCATTGACCGTCACGGAAGAAAGACCAGCTATAAAAAGTCAATACCCAAAATGAAAAAAATCAGTATAAATTCTGAGGATTTTTAGGAGGGTTAGGCAAGTAAGGTCTGTTCTCTTTGAGGATAACGAAAATGATGTTGCA
>Ga0129308_1000891_pt1 | contig 37492 bp, 34 predicted proteins | sample L827metagenome_FD_94440 | JGI IMG/M metagenome (GOLD analysis project Ga0129308, IMG submission 94440) | Ring-tailed lemur group fecal microbial communities from Wisconsin, USA - L827 metagenome | ecosystem: Host-associated > Mammals > Digestive system > Large intestine > Fecal | place: USA...
GCTGTTACAGCTGCCCGCGCCGCGGCCGCTCAAGCCGCGCAGACAGTGCCCGGGCTGGCCGCGCTGGAAAACGGACGCACCGCAGCCGGCATCGAGGCCGCGCGTCTGGCAGCCATGGGCGCGGAGCGGACAGCAGTGGACGCGGCGCTGGCCCGCGCCGCACAGTTCGACCGGGAGCGGGACGCGCTGCTGGCCGCTCACCCGGATATCGCCGCGCGCCTTGTCCCCGCGTATACCTGCCCCATCTGTCAGGACACCGGGCGCGACGGCGGCGAGGTGTGCGAATGCGTGCACGCGCTGGTGCGGCAGCTGCGCCAGCAGCAGGTGAACGCCTCCTCCCCGCTCTCGCTGTGCTCCTTCGAGACGTTCGCGCTGGAAAAATATCCGGATACACTGGTGCCGGAGCTTGGCCTCACGGCCCGGCAGCATATGGCTCAGGTGCTGGAATACTGCAAATATTATGCGGCGCATTTCTCCCCGCGGGAGAGTACCAGCCTGTACCTGTTCGGCAGCGCGGGGCTTGGGAAAACACATCTTGCCCTCTCCATCGCCAATAGCGTGCTGCAAAAGGGCTGCGACGTGGTGTATGTCAGCGCGCAGAACGCGTTTGACGCCATTGAACGCGAGCGCTTCGCCTCCGGCGAGGGCGACACCATGGCCACGCTGCAAAGCGCGGAGCTACTTATTCTGGACGACCTCGGCACGGAGTATATTTCCCCTTATGTAAACAGCTGCCTGTACAGCCTTATCAATACCCGCGTGTGCCGCCGCCTGCCTACCATCTACACCAGCAACATCGTCAACGACGCCGACCTGCAGCGCCGTTATACCGAAAAGGTGGTTTCCCGTCTGCTGGGCAGCTGCGAAACACTGTGTTTCTGCGGCACCGATATCCGGCTCATGGACAAATGACGGAATATTGGTGAAAAATTTCACCAGGATTTTTGTGCAAAAAGCGCATATACCGCAACGGGGAACGCTGCCATTCCGGCATTGTTCCCCGTTTTCTTCTATTATATTGTATGTTAGAATAGTAAGGTATTGTAAAAAAGACAGGAGAATCGTGAAAAATGGAAGAAAGAAGAGAGAACATCATGGGCACGCAGCCCATCAGCAGGCTGCTGCCGAGCATGGCGTTCCCCATCATGCTCAGCATGCTGGTGCAGGCGCTGTACAACGTGGTGGACAGCGTGTTTGTCTCGATGGTGAGCGAAAACGCACTGACCAGCGTGAGCCTGGCCTTTCCGGTGCAGAACCTGATGATTGCGGTGTCCGTGGGCACCGCCGTGGGCATCAACGCGCTTTTGTCCCGCCGTTTGGGTGAAAAAAACTTTGAAGCCGCCAATAAAGTGGCGGAAAACGGCATCTTCGTCACCGTGCTGAGCTGGGCTGTTTTTGCGGTGTTCGGCGCGGCGTGCAGCGGCCTGTTTATGGGAGCGTTCACACAGAACGCCGAGATCCTCGCGGGCGGCACGGACTACATGTGGATCGTTACCGTGTTCTCCCTCGGGCTGTTCATGTCCGTGACCATGGAGCGCGTGCTGCAGGTAACGGGCAAGACGGTATACCAGATGATCAGCCAGATGACGGGCGCCGTGGTGAACATCATCCTGGACCCTATCTTTATTTTCGGCTGGCTGGGCCTGCCGGCCATGGGGGTGGCAGGCGCGGCCTGGGCCACGGTCATCGGCCAGTTCTGCGGCATGGCCGTGGGCATTGGCATCAACCATGTGAAAAACCATGAGGTGCGCCTCAACTTCCGCCGCTTCCGGCCGGACTGGCACTCCATCAAGGGCATCTATCAGGTGGGCCTGCCCTCCATCATCATGCAGAGCATCGGCAGCGTGATGACCTTCGGCATGAACAAAATCCTCATCGCTTTCACCGAGACGGCTGTTTCCGTGTTCGGCGTGTATTTCAAGCTGCAGAGCTTTGTGTTCATGCCCGTGTTCGGCATCACCAACGCGCTGGTGCCCATCGTGGGCTACAACTACGGCGCGCGCAGCAGCCAGCGCATTCAGCAGGCTACGCGGCTCTCGCTGCTGATGACGACCGCCATCATGGCGTTGGGCACAGTGATCTTCCAAGTGGCGCCCGGCCCGCTGCTGAGCCTGTTCAGCGCGTCGGACACGATGCTTTCCATCGGCATTCCCGCCCTGCGCATCATCTCCGTCAGCTTCTGCTTCGCGGGCGTGGCCATCGTGTTTTCCAGCGTATTCCAGGCACTGGGCGACGGCATGCTCAGCCTGGTCATGAGCGCGGTGCGCCAGCTGCTGCTGCTTTTGCCCTGCGCTTTCGTGCTTGCCAAACTCGGCGGGTTGGATGCCGTGTGGTTCAGCTTCCTCATTGCGGAGGTCGCCTCCGTAACGCTGGCAGTGGTATTCTACCGCAGCCTGTACAACAAAAAAATCCGCCATATCTGAAAAACGGACACGGCCGCCCCTGCCGGAGCAGGGGCGGCCGCTTTGCTTTTTCCGCCTGTACGCAGAAAAGCGCGGTGTAGGAGCGTCTGTTGGATTGACAAAATTTGCGCTATATTATACAGTTAAGGCATAGATTGTGCCGCATTCTTGCCCGCGCAGCAATGCGGCCGAAAAAATGGAGTGGGATGTGTGCAGAATCAAACGCAATATTACGATACCACACCGCCGGAATACAGAAAATTAAGCGGCTGGATGATATTTTTTATCGTCACGCAGGTTTTTGGCATGTTCAGCAACCTCAACTCGATCCTCACGTTCCTCCGTTCGGGCGCATCCCTATGGGCTTTCTTCACCTTGCTGGTTATTGTGCTGCAAGTTCTTATGCTTATATTTTTGGGAACACGGCGGCGGGAATTCTGCTATTTTTACTATGCAATCGGCGCTGTCAACATTTTTTTGTTTTTTCTAATGTTCTTTCTTCCCGGCACGGATATTCCCCTCACATTTGTACAGCTCATCAGTTGGGTATTGGTTTTCACCGCATGGTGCGTCTACTTTCATAAATCCACCCGCTTGAAGTACTATTTCATCTGGAACGATGATGGAGACCAACAGCTTCTTGCCGCATACGAACAAAAAGTCCTCTTTTTGCTGGACACTGCCAGCGCGGCGCACGCCGCAAGCAGCTTTGCCTATATGCCCGCCCAACACGTTCAGGCGGTTATCCTTTACCCCGCCGCCGCTTATGTATGCGGGTTGCCAGAAAGCGCCAATTTAATGAACGCATATCTATTGGTATTGGAACGTATTCCTGCATTTCTTGGTTCCAGCGAAACGATCTACACCAATGCGCTGCGCCAGTATGACTTGTATCATGCCGCGTTCCTCCGGCGCGAAATGGAGCCGCCGCTGGACGCCATCGCTTGTGAGGTCGTGCGCGCGCTTGATCCGTCTCGCGTCTCCGTTCCGGAGGTTTCGGCCATGCTGTCTTCCATCCGCAAAGCATACCAAACCGCATTTCCCGCGGTGGCCGCCCCGATGGCGCCCGCCGCATCTTATACACCACACCCGGCAGCTGCCCAGCAGCCTGCGGCCCAGCCCATTGTACAGCCCGTGCCCGCCCCAACGCCGCAGCCTGTTTTCGCACCTGAAGCAGCGCCGCCCTCCACGGCTCAACCCGTCCCACAGCCGCCGGTCACCCGGTATTGCCAGTTCTGCGGCGCGCCGTACGGTGATACGCAGGCAAAATTCTGTACGCAGTGCGGTGCACAGCTCCCTTCCTGACGCTTCCGCCCATTGCCCAATCACGGCCGCATAAGGCGGCGGCAAAAAACAGCTTCCAAAAGCGCCCCGTTTCCCAAGTAAGGCTTGGAAAACGGGGCGCTTTTCTTTGTCTATCTCTATGAATACTGTCGTTTTGCACCGGCGGCGCGCTTACAGCTCGCCCTTGCTGGACATTTTCAGATATGCGTTGATGAAGCCGTCCAGATCGCCGTCCATCACGCCGTTGACGTTGCCGTTTTCAAAGCCTGTGCGGTGGTCCTTGACCAGCGTATAGGGCATGAATACATAGCTGCGGATCTGGCTGCCCCAGGCGATGGCGTTCTGCACGCCTTTGATATCACTGATCTTGTCCAGATGCTCGCGCTCCTTGATCTGATACAGCTTCGCGGCCAGCATCTTCATACACATGTCGCGGTTCTGGAACTGGCTGCGCTCGTTCTGGCAGCTCACCACGATGCCCGTGGGAATATGGATGAGACGCACGGCGCTGCTTGTCTTGTTGATGTGCTGTCCGCCCGCGCCGGAGGAGCGGAACACCTCCATTTTGATGTCCTCCGGCTTGATCTCCACAGTGATGGCGTCGTCCAGCTCCGGCATGACCTCCAGCGAGGCAAAGCTGGTATGGCGGCGTCCGGAGGCATCGAAGGGCGAAACACGCACCAGGCGGTGCACGCCGTTTTCGCTGCGCAAAAAACCGTAGGCGTTGTGCCCCTCCACCAGAATGGACGCGGACTTGATGCCCGCCTCGTCGCCCTCCAGATAGTCCAGCACCTTCACGGTCCAGTTGTGGCGTGCGGCAAAGCGCGTGTACATGCGGTACAGCATCTCCACCCAGTCCTGAGCCTCTGTGCCGCCCGCGCCCGCATGGAAGGTCAGGATGGCATTGTTCGCGTCGTATTCTCCATTCAGCAGCGTCACAAGGCGCAGCTCCTCCACCTTGGCGTCCAGGCTGTTCACGGCCGCGTCGGCCTCCTCCGCCAGGGCGGGGTCGTCGTCTTCCGCGCACATTTCCAGCAGCGTTTCGGCATCCTCCAGCATGGTCTGCAAAGCGGCGTACTGCTCCAGCCTGTCCTTCAGCTCGCCCATCTCGGCAAACACCGCGCCGGACGCCGCCGCGTCGTCGTAAAACTCCGGGCTGGCGCTCTTCTGCTCCAGCTCCTCCAGACGCACTCTGCTGCGCTCGATGGCCAGCGCGTCGTGCAGATCCGTTACTTCCGGCGCCAGCTCGGAAAGGCGGCGCTTTACTTCATCTAAAATTACCATAGAATCCTCACTTTATTTTCCCGCAGTATGGTATTTGTTCATATTTTTCTATTATAATTGAAACAAAGCCGCTTGTAAAGGCGCTTTGCCCTTTACTTTCACGGCCTGTTTGGAGTAAGATAGGGATATATAGGAAAATTTGGAGGAACCCCTGCATGATGGATTACAAAGGCTGCAAATGCGCATCCTGCCATAAAGTATTGAAAGAGGGAGACGACATCGTCATCTGCCCGGAATGCGGCGCGCCCTATCACCGGGAATGCTATGTCACGGAGGGCCGGTGCGTGTTCAGCGCCAAGCACGGCAAGGGCTTTGAGTACGTGCCGCCGGAGGCCAAGCCCGACGTAAATGCCAACGGGCCGGTCTGTCCTGTGTGCCATGCACAGAACCCGCCCGACACGTTGTTCTGCGAACGGTGCGGCCAGCCCATGCGCGGGGGCGTGCCGCCCCAGGCCGCGCAGAGCAGCCCACAGTATGCCGAGCCGGGTATGGGCGGCACGGGCATGCCCGGCGGCTTCGGCGGGCCGGGGGCGCAATACGCCACCGGCGACGTGATGACGCAGCTCCATCTGGCCAAGGAATACGACGGCATCTCCACGCAGGACTGGATGAAGTACATCGGCAATTCCGCGCCGTATTATCTGTATCAGTTCCAGCGCATGGATGAAAGCGGGCGCAAGACCAGCTTTTGCTGGAGCGCGCTGTTCATCCCGGAGTTTTATTTCTTCTACCGCAAAATGTGGGGCTGGGGCGCGCTGGCGCTGGCGGTGTCCCTTATCGTAAGCATCCCGTCCCTCCTTTCGCTCATGGCTGCACTGGGCATCGCCACAGCTTTGCCTCTCTCCGCCTCGGCGCTCTCCACGCTCATCACAGTGTGCGGGCTTCTGAACTGGGGCGTTCGCATCGCCTCGTGCCTGTTCGGTTTTTACCTGTTCCGCCAGAGCGCGGCCCGGCGGATGCGCGCCATGAAGGACTCCAGCACCGACGACGACCGCTACCGCACCGAGCTGGAACGCCGCGGCGGGCCGTCCCGTGTGGCCGTGGTCCTGGTGGGTGTGCTGCTGGTGGTGTGCAGCTTTGCGTTTTCCGCGTGGATTGGGCCGGATCGCCTGATGTCGGCGTTTTATCTCTACTAAAGCTTTTTCATGCCGCAAAAGTGCGGTGGCTCGGAGGATTCCCCGGCCGCTTTCCTCCTGTATCCGCTGGTTCTGAACGGCAGCGGCAGACCGGGCTCGTCAAAGGCGCCGGAGCGGTTCCGCCGTTCCCGTTTGTGCAGGAGGGTATCTCGGCTCATGTTTTCCCGTCCTGCAGGGCTGTAAAAAAAATACCAAAGGAGAATGTTTCCCATGCAGAAAATCCGTAAAGCCGTCATCCCCGCGGCAGGCCTGGGCACCCGCGTGCTGCCCGCCACAAAAGCCATGCCCAAGGAGATGCTCCCCATTGTGGACAAGCCTGCCATCCAGTACATCGTGGAGGAGGCCGTCGCCGCCGGCATCGAGGAGATACTCATCATCACCGGCCGCGGCAAGGGCATCATGGAAGACCATTTCGACCGCGCCCCCGAGCTGGAGGCCGGCCTTGCGAAACCCGGTAAGGAAAAGATGCTGGAGGACGTGCGCTCCATCGCGGGCCTGGCGGACATCTTTTTTCTGCGCCAAAAAGAGACAAAAGGACTGGGCCACGCCATTCTGAAAGCGCGTCCCTTCACGCAGGATGAACCCTTTGTCGTTCTGTACGGCGACGACGTCATCATGGGCGAGGACCCTGTGGCTGCGCAGCTCTGCCGCGCTTACGCGCAGTACGGAAAGGCCTGCGTGGGCATCAAGGAGGTCTCTCCCGCCGATATCGTGAAATATTCCTCCATGAAACTGGACCATCTTTCGGGCAACCTGTACAACATCACCGACATGATCGAGAAGCCTGCGCCCGGACAGGAATTCAGCCTGTTCTCCATCCTGGGACGCTGCCTGCTTACACCGGAGATTTACAGCATCCTCGAAAAGACGCAGCCCGGCGCGGGCGGCGAGATCCAGCTTACGGACGCCATGGCCGTGCTGGCGCGCACCGGCGGCATGACGGGCGTTGATTTCACCGGGAAACGCTACGACATGGGCAACAAGCTGGGCGTGATGGAGGCCCAGGTGGAGACCGCGCTGAAGCATCCGGAGATCGGCCCGGCGTTCCGCGCTTACCTGAAAGAGCTTTCCAAAACGCTGTAGGACGCTGAGGCACAAGGACAAAAGTTCTTATTGTTCCGCGCCGCAAAACGCATTTCAGCGGTTACGGCTCCGGAACGGCCGCAGAGCCGAAAACAGCCCGCGGCTGTTCTTTACAAACCAAGTCATAAAAAATGCCGTGCCTGTCCACAATATGCTTGACGGACACGGTGTTTTTATTGTATAATTAATTGCTTGCCGTGAACAGGCAGGTAATCCTTGCCCCTTCGGGGGCCTTACGTCCAAAAGGAGGTGCACAGAAATGGCAAAGTATGAAACAATGCTGGTTACCACCGCTACTCTTGACGAGGAAGCCACGGCCGCGCTGGTCGGCAAGTTCAAATCCCTCATCGAAGCGAATGGTACGATCGATTCTGTCGAGGATTGGGGCAAGCGTCGCCTTGCATACCCGATCAACAAGGAGAACGAAGGCGTTTACACTCTGATCAACTTCACGAGTGAAGCCGACTTCCCCGCCGAGCTCGACCGTGTCTACAAGATCACCGACGGCGTGCTGCGTTCCATGATCGTGGCGAAAGAAGAAGCCGTTCCCGCGAAAGCTGAAACGGAGGCAAAATAATGCTGAATGTTGTAGCTTTGATGGGCCGCCTTGTAGCGGACCCCGAACTGCGCCACACCCCGAACGGCGTTGCGACATGCACGTTCCGTATCGCGGTGGACCGCAGCTTTGTGCGTGCCGGTGAAGAGCGCAAAGCAGACTTTATCGACATCGTGGTCTGGCGCCAGACTGCGGAATTTGTTTGCAAGTATTTCCACAAAGGCAACCTCATCGCCGTGGACGGTTCCATCCAGACGCGCACGTATGAGGACAAAACCGGCAACAAGCGCTATGCGTTTGAGGTCGTTGCGAACAACGTCCACTTTACCGGCGAAAAGAGCGGCAGCACCGGCGGCCAGGGCGGCTACAGCGCGCCCGCGCCCATGCAGGCTCCCGCCGCGCGTCCCGCGCCCGCGGAGCCCGTCAGCTATGCGGCCGGCAGCGCCGACGATTTCGCCGTGATTGACGACAACGAAGATCTACCGTTTTAAGGAGGCGGACGTGCCCGGCGCGCCCTCTTCCGCTACTTTGAGACAAGGAGGAAAACACCATGCCTTTCGACAGAGACCGTCAGGATAGCCGTGGTGGCCGCCCCCGTGGACGCCGCAAGAAGGTTTGCAGCTTCTGCGTGGACCGTATCGACCACATTGACTATAAAGACATTCCCCGCCTGCGCAAGTACATTTCCGAGCGCGCGAAGATCATTCCCCGCCGCGTCACCGGTACCTGCGCTTTCCATCAGCGTGAGCTGACCGTCGCCATCAAGCGTGCGCGCCATGTTGCGCTGCTGCCCTACGTGAGCGACTGATTTTACCGGCATACAAAGGGCCGCACGGTTAACACCGTGCGGCCCTTTTTTATTGTGTCGTATCGCTTTACTGCATTGCCTTTTCCGCAAAGGTATTGTTTACGATCACATCGTGCGGCGCTGTTTTCTCCAGCTCGCCTGCGGCTGTCATCACCGTTTGCAGCAAATCGAAGCTCTCCTGCGTGAGCACCGGGTCCGTGCTGTACGCGCCGATGTCCTTGTAGCGCTGGACAGCGCTGGTCAGCAGGGCGATATCGGTGTCCGGGAAGCTGTCTTTGACCACTTCCGCGATCTCGGCGGCGGAATGCTCCGCCACCCATTTCTGGCCCTTGTACACAGCATTGGTAAAGCGCTGGATCATATCCGCGTTTTTCTCGATAAAGCTCTTTTTGGCAAAATACGCGGTGTAGGGCATCTCTCCCGCTTCCGCGCCCACAGCCGCCACGATGTAGCCCTTGCCCTCGGCTTCCACGGAGGATGCCGTCGGCTCAAACATCGTCACATAGTCGCCTGTGCCGCCCAAAAACGCACCCGTCATGTTGTCGAACTGGATGCTGTTGTCCAGCAGCAGGTCGGACGCCGGGTCCATGCCGTTTTTGCGGATGGCATACTCAAACGCCATATACGGCACGCCGCCCTTGCGGCCCGGCAGGATGTGCTTGCCCGCCAGCTTATCCCAGGTAAAGCTGTCGTCCTTTTCGCGCCCCACCAAAAAGCTGCCGTCGCATTTCGTTACCTGCGCAAACACCTCGGTGTAGTCCTCTTTGCCCTCGTTGTATACATAGATGCTGGCCTCCGGCCCCGCAAAGCCGATGTCCACGTTGCCGGAAAGCACCGCGCTCATCACTTTGTCCGCGCCGCCGCCGTTGGAAAGCTCCACGTCCAGCCCCTCGTCCGCGAAGAAGCCCTTTGCCAGCGCCACATACTGCGGCGCATAGAAAATGGAATGCGTCACCTCGCACACCGTCACCTTTTGCATTTCCTTTGTCTTGCCGCTGCAGCCCGCCAGAGCCGTCAGCGCCAGACACACACACAGGAGAAGCGCCAAACCTTTTTTCATTTATTACCACCCTTTCTTTATCGGTAAGCCCGGCGCTTTTCGCCGCGCTTATTCCCCCTGTTCCGCCTGCCGTCAGCCCCCGAACCAACGGCTCACGAATTTTTGCAGCAGCACTACGCTCTGGTACATCAGCGCCGCCATCACGGACAAAATGAGCACGCTGGACATCACGAGGTCCAGTTGAAACACCTGCCCGCCGTATACGATCAGATACCCCAGCCCGGCCTTGCTGACGAGGAACTCGCCCGCAATAACGCCCACCAGTGATAACCCGATGTTGATTTTCAATGAATTAAACAATGTGTTGATATTGGACGGAAATACGATTTTAGTGAATACCTGGCGCTTTGTGGCGCCGAAGGTGCGCGCCATTTTAATGCTTTCCGGGTTGGTGGCACGGAAGCCCGCCAGCATCTCCAGCACCGTGACGATGAGGGAAATGGCCAGCGCCATAAAAATGATGGCCTCGGTGCCCGCGCCCACGACGATGATGATAACAGGCCCCAGCGCGATTTTGGGCAGGCTGTTGAGCACTACCAGATAAGGCTCCGCCACGCGGGACACAAAGCCGGACCACCACAGCACGACGGCGATGGCCACGCCCAGCAGCACGCCCAGCACAAAGCCCGTCAGCGTTTCATACAGCGTCACGCCCACATGCATCACCAAATGGTTCTGGGACATGTTGCGCAGCGTTTCCAGGATGCGCGATGGCTGGCTGAGAATAAAGCTGTCGATCCACCCCAGCCGGGCGGATATCTCCCATTGGGCAAAAAAGAATACAAGAAAACCGATCTGGCACGCGTGCACCAGATGGGTGCGCCGCCTTTTGCGGCGCAGATACAGCGTGCGCTCGCGCGAGACGGCGGGCGGGTTCGTCGGTCTAGCTTTTTTCATCGGTACTCAGCTCTTTCCATATATGGTCGAAGTAAGGGCCGAACTGCCGGTTGGCCCGGCACGAGAGCGGCGAGCGCCCCGGCCCGAAGTCCACGGACAGGATCTCCTTTACCTGCGCGGGCCGCGCGGAAAGGACGAGTATCTTATCCCCCATGCTGATGCTCTCCGGGATATCATGCGTGACCATCAGCGTGGTAACCTGCTCCCGCTTCAAAATGCGGTATACATCGTCGGTGACGTTCAGGCGCGTCTGATAATCCAGCGCCGAAAACGCCTCGTCCAGCAGCAGGATATCCGGCCCTGTGGCCAGTGTGCGGATGAGTGCCACGCGCTGGCGCATGCCTCCGGAAAGCTGGCGCGGGTATTTGTGGCGGAATTCATACAGGCCGTAGGTTTTGAGCAGCTCCCGGGCGCGGGCCACGTTCTGCGGCGTTTTGGCGCCGCGGATCTCCAGCCCGAACAGCACATTGCTTAAAATGGTGCGCCACTCCAGCAAATTGTCGCGCTGCAGCATATAGCCGATGTGCCTTGAAATGCCTGTGACGACCTCTCCGTCCACATAGACCCGCCCGGAAGTGGGCGGCAGCAGCCCGGCAATGATGGAAAGCAGCGTGCTTTTTCCGCAGCCGGACGGCCCCACGATGCTCATAAACTCCCCCTTCTGTACAGTGAAGCTGATGTGCTCGAAGGCTGTGACTTCCCCGTTTTCGGCCTGGTATTTGTGGCCGACGTCCTCTACGCGCAAAATCTCCATGGCGCACTCCCCCTCTCCCGCCGCGTCGGCGCGCCCCGCCGCGGCATGCCGGCTATAACGGCGCGCCGGACACCCGGCGCCGCATACCGTCTGTTCAGCCGTGATAGTACAGTACATGCAGAACAGCCGCGTTTTGATACTCAGCGCACGGTTCTTTCTTTGCGCGCCCTGAAACGGGTCCGGGCTGTTTTTTGCCGGGAAGAGGCCTTGGAAATAAATTTTTGCGCAACAACAAAAACAGCCGCGGCGGGTCTCCCCGCCGCGGCTGCTTTTGTCCGCATTGATTTTATTGTAACGGCAGCGCGGCTTCCCGGCCGCGTTACGCCCAGCCCCGGGCGCGCTCCACAGCCTTGTGCCAGCCGTCCACCAGCTCCCGCGCACGGGCCGCTTCCATCTGCGGCTCGTACAGCTTGTCCAGCGTCCACTGGCCCTTGATGTCGTTCAGGTCGCGCCAGACGCCTGTGGCCAGGCCCGCCAGATACGCCGCGCCCAGCGCCGTGGTCTCGCGGATCATCGGACGGCGTACCGTCACGCCCGCAATGTCGGCCTGGAACTGCATCAGCAGGTTATTTGCCGAAGCGCCGCCGTCCACCTTCAGTTCTTTGAACTGCACACCGCTGTCCGCCTGCATGGCTTTCAGCACATCCAGCGTCTGGTAGGCGATGCCCTCCAGCGCCGCGCGGATGATATGGTTGCGCCCCGCGCCCCGCGTCAGCCCCAGGATGGCGCCCCGGGCGTACATATCCCAGTACGGCGCGCCCAGCCCGGTAAACGCGGGCACCACATACACGCCTGCGCTGTCCTTCACTTTGTTTGCGAAATACTCGCTGTCGGCGCTCTCATTGATGAACTTCAGCTCGTCCCGCAGCCATTGGATGACCGCCCCGCCCACGAACACACTGCCCTCCAGCGCATAGGTCGCCTTCCCGTTCAGGCCGACGGCCACGGTGGTGAGCAGGCCGTTTTTGCTCTCCACAGGTGTGTCCCCTGTGTTCATCAACATAAAGCAGCCCGTGCCGTATGTATTTTTCACATCGCCCCGCGCAAAGCAGGTCTGGCCGAACAGGGCGGCCTGCTGGTCGCCCGCCGCGCCCGCGATGGGTATTTCGGCCCCACCGATGCGCGCCGCACCGTACACCATGCTGGAATCGCAAACTTTGGGCAGCATGCACATGGGAATGTCGAGCAGCGCACAGATATCCTTGTCCCATTCCAGCGTATGGATGTTGAACAGCATCGTGCGCGAGGCGTTGGTGACGTCCGTCACATGGGCCGCGCCGCCCGTCAGCTTCCAGATAAGCCAGGTGTCCACGGTGCCGAATAAAAGTTCGCCCCGCTCGGCCCGCTCACGTGCGCCCTCCACATTGTCCAGGATCCACTTGATTTTTGTCGCGCTGAAATATGCGTCGATGAGCAGGCCTGTTTTGGCCCTGATCTCGTCCGCATAGCCCCGCTCCACAAGATTCGTGCAGAAATCGGATGTGCGGCGGCACTGCCACACAATGGCATTGTACACCGGACGGCCGGTGTTTTTGTCCCAGACGATGGTCGTCTCGCGCTGGTTGGTGATGCCGATGGCCGAGATCTCGCCCGCCTCCATGCCGCTGCGGGCCAGCACCTCCACCAGCACGCCGTACTGGGAGGCATAGATCTCCAGCGGGTCGTGCTCCACCCAGCCCGCTTTGGGATAATGCTGTGTAAATTCCTTCTGTGCCATGTTGACGATGTTCTGGTGCTCGTCAAAAATAATGGCGCGGCTGGACGTCGTGCCCTGGTCGAGGGCCATGACGTATTTGCTCATGCGGTACGCCCCCTTCCGGCGGGCTCAAAGCGCCGCCGTCACCGAAATTTTAATTTTGTATTCCGGCACGGCCAGCTGGCCGCCCGTGACGCTGCGCGCCGGTTCATAGCCGTCCACGACCCAGGCGTCCCACACGGCGTTGAACGCGCCGTAATCCGCCATGTCCGCCAGCGTGATGGCAGCTGTGAGCACCCGCGTTTTGTCAATGCCGTTGCGCGCCAGAATGTTGTCGATGATGTGGATGACGTCCTGCGTCTGGCCCGTGATATCGGCGTCCAGGTCTGTGGTGGTGATGCCGCTGGTGTACAGGATGCCGTTATACGACACGCTCTGCGCGCGGCGGCCGTTTGCCCCGTTGCGTTTGATCTCCATAGTTTTACCCTCCCGTTTGTATTTCGCGCCGCGCGCGCAGAACGCGCGCGGCGGCAAAAATCCTTTTCATTTTCGTACCAATCTGCTATAATCTAAAGTATGAACAGCCTTTTTTCACGCCTGCCGGGTCATACTATGCAGGTGTTTCTTTTATCTTAACATTTTCTGCGAGGAATTTCCATATGAAAAAATGCGCTGCCGGGCTTGCAGCCCTGTTTCTTATCATTATTTTTCTTTCGCCGCGCGCCTTTGCCGCCGGGTACGAGCTGCCCGAAGGTACGTCCATCACGGCGCAGTCGGCTTATTTCGTCAACCTGGACACGGGCATCGTGGTGTTTGAACAAAACGCGGACGAGCAACGAAGCGTGGCCAGCCTGACAAAAATAATGACCGCGCTGCTGCTGATGGAGAACGTAAGCGACCTGGAAGGCACCATGATCGAAGCAAACCGCGATTTATATACGGGAGCCATCATTGACCCCACAGTGCGCGCCTCCCACGCCGACATCCTCCCGGGCGAACATGTGAGCGCGCTGAACATGCTGTACGCGATGATGCTGCCAAGCGCCAACGAGGCCGCCGAGGCCGTGGGGTATTACCTGGGCAACGGCAACCTGAACAACTTTTACGCGCTGATGAACGCCCGCGCGGCCGCGCTGGGCTGCACCAACACCAATTTCACCAGTACCAACGGGCTTGTGGATATGGATGAAGGCAACTATTCCTCCGCCCACGACATTGCGCTCATCACGCAGGAATGCTGGAAACACGAGGTCTTCCGCACCGTCGTGGGCACGGCGGCCCATCAGATGCCCGCGGCCGAAAGTCACAATGAACCATATAATATTTTTAGCTTAAATGCTATGATCAAGCCGTCTTCCACGGTGTATCGTTCCTATATCAAAGGCGTCAAAACGGGGTCTACTCATGACGCGGGCCGCAACTTTGCCTCCGCCGCCGTCAACGACAAAGGCGAGACATACATCGGCGTGGTGCTGGGCGCGCCGTGGGACGCGGCCGAGGACGGCTATGCTTATTCGTTTCATGACACCGCCACCGTCTACGACTGGCTGTTCGCCAATTACTCCATCAAGCCTTCCATCGACACCGGTTCGCCCGTGACGGAGGTCAAGGTAAATTATTCCTCTGAAGCGGACACGCTGATGCTCTACCCCGCCGGCGACCTTAAGACCGTGCTTCCCAACGACAGCGACGAGCTGCTGGAAAAAACCTTCGATGTGCCCGAAAGCGTGGACGCTCCCATTGCCATGGGAGACAAGGTCGGCACCGTGACGCTGACGCTGAACGGCGCGCTGGTCGGCACCGTGGATCTCATTGCAGGGCAGGACGTGGCCCGGAACGGTTTTTTGTATGCGATGTCACGCGTGCAGGCATTCTTCGGCGGGCTTTATTTCCGTGTGGTATGTATCCTGACGGCCATCTTTCTTGTGGGATACGGCCTGCTGACGTTCTGGATGTACAACCGGCAGAAGCGGCAGCGCGTCCGCCGCGCGGGCGGCCCGGGCAATGCGCCCCGCGCGCCGCGGCCCGCCCGGCCTCCCTCAGCCGGGCGCGGTGTTCCGCCTCCTGCGGGAAAACCCTCCGCCTCCCGCCCCCCCAGCTCCGGGCCGGACGAGCTTGACCTCGGCTTCCTCGACGACGATTTCACCTTCGGCCCGCCGGGCGAGGACTGACGCCCCTTTTTGTTTTTGAAATAAATGCAGCAAATACAATAAAGAAAGCCGGAATCTGTGATGACAAATATCAACGACGCACGCAACCTGACGCTTCTGATGGATTTCTACGAGCTGACCATGGCGGCCGGCTATTTCGAAGAAGGCTACACCGACAAGGTAGGCGTGTTCGACATGTTCTTCCGCAAGATACCCGACGGCGGCGGCTTTGCCATTGCCGCAGGCCTGGAGCAGTTCTGTGAGGTAGTGGATAACCTTCACTTCAGCGAAGAGGACATCGAATACCTGCGGGGCAAGGGCTGCTTCTCCGAGCAGTTCCTCGACTATCTGCGCCGCTTTGAATTCCACTGCAATATCTGGGCTGTGGCCGAGGGCACGCCCATTTTCCCCCACGAGCCCATCGTCATCGTGGAGGGCCCGGCCATCGAGGCCCAACTCATCGAGACGCTGCTGCTGGTCACCTTCAACCATCAAAGCCTGATCGCCACCAAGACGAACCGCATTGTCCGTGCGGCGCAGGGCCGCCCGGTGATGGAGTTCGGTTCCCGGCGGGCACAGGGGTACGACGCCGCCGTGCTGGGCGCGCGCGCAGCGTACATCGGCGGCGTGGTAGGCACCGCCTGCGTCATGGCGGACAGGCAGTTCGGCATTCCCGCGCTGGGTACCATGGCCCATAGCTGGGTGCAGATGTTCCCCAGCGAATACGAGGCCTTCAAGCGGTACGCCGAGCTTTACCCCGACAACTGCACGCTGCTGGTGGATACTTACAGCGTGGTGAAGAGCGGCGTGCCCAATGCCATCCGCGTGTTCGACGAGGTACTCAAGCCTCTGGGCATCCGTCCCAAGGGCGTGCGCATCGATTCCGGCGACATTGCGTACCTTTCCAAAAAGGCGCGCAAAATGCTGGATGCGGCGGGCTATCCGGACTGCGGCGTGTGCGCGTCCAACTCTCTGGACGAATATCTGGTGCGGGACCTGATCCTGCAGGGCGCGCAGGTGACGAACTTCGGCATCGGTGAAAATATGATCACCAGCAAGAGCGACCCTGTGTTCGGCGGCGTGTACAAGCTGGCCGCTGTGAAGGACGGCGGCCGGTATCTTCCGAAGATCAAAATCAGCGAAACAGCGGAAAAGACCACCATCCCGCACCTGAAAAACCTGTACCGCATCTACGACAACGACACCGGAAAGGCCATGGCCGATTACATCACCATGGCGGACGAGACCGTGGATGTAACGGACGGCATCACCCTGTTCGACCCGGTGGAGACCTGGAAAAAGCGCACTTTTACCAACGTGCGCGCCGAACGGCTGAACCGTCCCATTTATGTGAACGGAAAGCGCGTGTACGAAAACCCGCCGCTGCGGGATATCCGGGATTTCTGCGCCGCTCAGGTGGCGACTCTGTGGGATGAGGTGACCCGCTTTGAAAATCCCCACCGCTATTATGTGGATCTTTCCCAAAAGCTGTGGGACGAACGCCAGCGCCTGCTGACGGAATTCGGCCGCTGAGCGCGGCAATTCAAAGGAGAAAACACAAGGAGAATCATGGAAAAACAGCAAAATTCTATGGCCACGCCGGCGCTGCTGCGCCGCTTCTGGCCCTACATGGCCCGCTATAAGGGCATCCTCTGCTTCGATCTGTTCTGTGCGGCGCTCACCTCGGTGTGCGAGCTGGTTCTGCCGCTCATCATGCGTTCCATCACCAACATGGGCGTAAACGACCTTTCCAGCCTGACGGTGGGCTATATCCTCCGCGTTGGCGCGCTTTATCTGGTGCTTCGGCTCATTGACGGCGCGGCCAACTACTTTATGGCCAACACGGGCCATGTGATGGGCGCGCGCATTGAAACGGATATGCGCCGAGACGCCTTTGACCACCTGCAAAAGCTGTCCGACAGCTACTTTGCCAATACCAAGGTGGGCCAGATCATGGGGCGCATCACCAACGACCTGTTTGATGTAACGGAATTCGCCCACCACTGTCCGGAAGAATTTTTCATCGCCGGGCTGAAGGGCGTTATCTCGTTCATCATCCTCGCGGGCATGAACGTATGGCTCACGCTCATTGTGTTTGCGGTGGTGCCCGTTATGGTCATCTGCTGCACGCGCTTTAACCATATGGTGCGCGCCACATTCCTCAAGCAGCGCCGCCACATCGGCGAACTGAACGCCCGCATCGAGGACAGCCTGCTGGGCGAGCGCGTGGTGAAGGCCTTCGGCGGCGAGGACCTTGAGCGCGAAAAATTCGAGCAGGACAACGGACGCTTCCTGGACATCAAAAAGGAGACCTACCGCTGGATGGCCGCCTTCAACACCACCACACGCCTGTTCGACGGGCTGATGTACCTTGTTGTGATCGTGGCAGGCGGCCTGTTTATGCTCTACGGCAAAATCGAGCCGGGCGACCTTGTGGCCTACATGCTGTACGTCACCACGCTGCTGTCCACCATCCGGCGCATCATCGAATTCGCCGAGCAGTTCCAGCGCGGCATGACAGGCATCGAGCGCTTCTGCGAAATCATGGACGCGGATGTAGACATCTTCGACGACGAGAACGCAAAGCCCCTGGAAAATGTGCAGGGACGCATCACCTTCGAGCATGTGAGCTTTGAATATCCGGACGACCACAACAAAGTACTGCACGATTTAAGCCTGGATGTGCGCCCCGGTGAAAAGCTGGCTCTCGTAGGGCCGTCCGGCGGCGGCAAGACGACGCTGTGCAACCTCATTCCCCGTTTTTACGACGCAACGTCCGGCCACGTGCGCATCGACGGCCGCGATGTGAAAACCGTAACGCTGGAGTCCCTGCGCAGGGCCATCGGCATCGTGCAGCAGGACGTTTATCTGTTCAGCGGAACCGTGTACGAAAACATCCTCTACGGGCGTCCGGACGCCACCCGCGCCGAGGTGGAGCAGGCCGCAAAGCTGGCCGGCGCGCACGAGTTCATCTCGGCGCTGCACAGCGGCTACGACACCTATGTGGGCGAGCGCGGCGTCAAGCTTTCCGGCGGGCAGAAGCAGCGCATCTCCATTGCCCGCGTATTTTTGAAAAACCCGCCCATCCTCATTCTGGACGAGGCCACCAGCGCGCTGGACAATGAAAGCGAGCACCTGGTGGGCCAGAGCCTGGCGCGGCTGGCCCAGGGGCGCACCACCCTCACCATCGCCCACCGCCTGACGACCATCCAGCACGCGGACCGCATTCTTGTGCTGGGCGAAAACGGCATCGAGGAAGAGGGCACCCACGAAGAGCTGATGGCAAAGCACGGCGTTTACCACAAGCTGTGGACGGGCGCCGCCGCGCTGGACAAGCCCATGATGTAAATAACGTTTTCTTTTCCGCACATCCACACCGAAACAGCAAAGGAGGCACCCTTGGAACAACCGCTCGTATCCATCGTCATCCCCGTGTACAACGCGGCGCCGGACCTTGCGCGCTGCATCGAGAGCGTCCGCAAACAGACCTACCGAAACATCGAGGTATTCCTCGTCAACGACGGCAGCAAGGACGCTTCCAGCCCCATCTGCCACATGTACGAACGTATCGACCCCCGTGTCCATGTCATCGACAAGGAAAACGCGGGCGTTTCCGCCGCGCGCAACACGGGCATCGCGGCCGCACAGGGCAAATACATCCAGTTTGTGGACAGCGACGATTACCTTGCTCCGGGCGCCACGGCCACGCTCATTGAGCGGGCCGAACACGCGGGCGCGGACATGGTGATCGCGCATTACTACCGCGTAGACGGCGGCAAAACCACCCGCCACGGCTTCTTAAAACGCCGCGACGTGATGGACCAGCGCGAATTTGCGCGGGAGCTGATGGACGAACCGGCCAGCTTCTACTACGGCGTGCTGTGGAATAAGCTGTACCGCACGGCGCTCATCCGGGACAACGGCGTGCTGTGCCGGGAGGAACTGAACTGGAGCGAGGATTTCCTGTTCAATTTGGAATACATCCGCTATGCCCACCGCTTCTGCGCGGTGGATACCCCGGTGTATTATTACGTCAAAAACGAAAAAAGCATCACTCATACACAAATCGACCTTGTAGGCGTGGTGAAAACCAAGGCCAAGCTGTTCACCTATTATAAAGGCCTGTACGAAAGCCTTGGCCTGTATGAGAAATTCAAGCCGCAGATCTACAAATATCTGGTGGCCACGGCCGAGCATCCCTAAAGGGGGACGTGCCGCGCCGTCAGAACCTTACCGCCCCGCCTGTTCCGTGCGCGGGGCTTTTTGCAGCCTGAAACAGGAGGATTCTGAATGGACTATAAAAAAATGACCGAAACGCGCCAGAGCTGCCGCGCGTTCGACCCCGTGCGCACACCGGACCGCGCCGTGCTGACGCAGGTGCTGGAGGCCGCGCGGCTTGCGCCCAGCGCCTGCAACAGCCAGCCGTACCATTTTTATGTGGCTGTGGACGGCACGGCCCGTACTGTGGGCGCCGCCACCCAAAGCCTGGGTATGAACAAATTTGCAGGCGACTGTCCCGCGTTCATCGTCGTGGCGGAGCAGCCCTACAACCGCAGTGCCGCCGTGGGCGCAAAGCTGAAAGACCAGGACTACCGCGCCGCGGACATCGGCCTGGCTGTGTCCCAGCTCGTCTACCGCGCCCACGAATTGGGGCTTTCCACCTGCATCCTGGGCTGGTTCGACGAGAAAGCGCTGCAGGCGCTGCTGAACACAAACGCCCGTGTGCGTCTTATCATCGCCATCGGCTATGCCCGCGCGGACGATGTGCTGCGCACCAAAAAACGCAAATCCCTGGAAGAGCTTGTCACCTGGCTGTGACGGCTCCTTCCGTGAAGAAAAGGAGGATACGCACGGTGAAGCTCTGCATCGCGTCCGCTCCATGCAAGGTCTGACAGGACGAGCCTGCATGGAGCATTTTCCCCGCATTCGTCCCGGCGGTGTGCGGTTCGCATAGCGGTCCACACCCGGCAGACTTTGCATTTTTGGATTGAAATTTTTCAAACAAAAAGGAGCAAAGTCGATATGAGATCTTTCAAAGTACTGATCAGAGAGCTGCGCGGCTTTTTGATCTTATGGCTGACCCAGTCCTTTTCTGCACTGGGCAGCGCAATGACGAATTTTGCCCTCATCGTCTGGTCTTACCAGGCACAGGGCTCTGCACTCACCACAGCGCTTTTGTCCGTATGTTCCTATGCGCCCTATGTTGTGATGAGCATTTTCGCGGGCGCTCTGAGCGACCGTTGGAACAAAAAGGCCGTTATGCTGGCCAGCGACAGCTTTGCTGCACTGTGCACGGTCGCTGTGCTGGTACTGCTTCAGGCCGGACGGCTGGAGGTCTGGCACCTGTACTGTCTCAACGCATTGAACGGACTGATGAACACCGTGCAGCAGCCCGCCGCAGATGTAGCCATCAGTCTGCTGACGCCCGAAAGACATTACCAGAAAGCCAGCGGCCTTCGTTCGCTCGCCAACTCTCTGATCAACATGCTGACGCCGATGTTTGCCACGGCACTGTTGGCGCTGGCCGGCATCCACGCCGTTATTTTGTTCGATCTGTTCACCTTTTTTGCCGCGTTTCTGTCGCTGCTGTTTCTGGTAAAGCTGCCCGCAGCCCCCTCCGGCTCTGCCCGTGCAGAGGGCGTGCTTTGTTGTGCCCGGCAGGGGCTGCGTTTCTTAAAGGGACAGCGGGGCATCCTTCACCTGATCTTGTTCCTCGCCGCCATCAATTTCACCGCGTCGGTCTACAACGCGGCATTCCCCGCCATGCTACTTTCCCGCCAGGGCGGCGGCGAGGCTGCTCTGGGTGCCGTCAACACCGCTACGGGAGCCGCGCTGCTTTTGGGCAGTGCCGCCGCCTCGGCGCTGCCGCCGCCCAAAAGCCGTGTGCGGGCGGTTTGCAATACCCTGCTGCTGGCCATGAGTACGGAAAACTTTTTTCTTGCCTTCGGCCGCAGCGTCCCCGTCTGGTGTCTGGGCGCGGTATTGGGCTGGGCCGCCATCCCGTTGATGAATGCCAACCTGGACGTGCTGATGCGCACCCACATCCCCATTGCCATGCAGGGGCGTGTGTTTGCCGCGCGCAATACGCTGCAGTTCTTCACCATTCCGCTGGGGTACTTTGCCGGCGGCCTGCTGGTGGACATGGTATTCGAGCCGCTCATGGCCCGCATCCCGGCCGGAAGCCTGCTGTGCGTTTTGTTCGGCGCCGGAAAGGGCTCGGGCGCCGCGCTGCTGTTCTTCCTGTTGGGGCTGCTGGGCGCTGCCACCTGCCTTGTGTTCCGTCGGGACAGGCAGATCTGGGCGCTGGAATGTCCGGACGGGGCGCGCGCTGCATCCATCTCATGAAAAGGCCCGTGGGCCGCCGTATCATGCGGCGGCCCACGGGCCTTTTTCTTCCTTTTTCTGCCGTGCTCGGGGGCTTATTCCCCAGCGATCTCGATGCGGCGCGCCTGCGGGACCTGCGCCGCCTGCTTGGGCAGCGTCAGCTCCAGCACACCGTTTTTGTATGCGGCGCGGATGTGTTCCGTATCCACGCCCGAAACGTCAAAGCTGCGGCTGAACGAGCCGAACTTGCGCTCCCGGCGCAGATAGTTGCCGTCTTTGTCCTTTTCTCCGCTCTCGCTGCTGTGGCGCGCCGTGATAACAAGCGTTGTACCGTCCAGATCAATGCCGATGTCCTCGCGCTCAAAGCCCGGCAGTTCTGCCTCCAGCAGATAGCTGTCGCCTTTGTCCTGCACATCGCAGCGGAACTGTGCCATATTGGAAATGCTGCCATCCCAGAAGCTGCGCTCCACATTGTCGAGATAATTGAACAAATTGCGTTCATTGCGGCCAAACGGAATCAAGTCAAACATAATCTGCTCCTTTTCTCTGTGCGTACTTTATTTTTCCCGGCGCCCGCGCGCAGGCAGGTTGTTTTGCCGGAACATGTTCTTTTTTGTTCCCCTTCGGAACAATTTTTATTATAAAGGCTGTTCGTGAACTATTTTCGCTAAATTTATGAATAAAATGTGAATTTTTAGCACTCTATTATATCGAGTGCTAAAAATATTCAGCTTGCAAATTACACTGCTCTTGTGTATAATGAATTTATCTGCCCGCGATGCTTATAATGTATAAAAAGCGTCTGCAGACGGTTTTACAACACCCCAAGGAGGGATATCATGAGCTTTCTTTCCAAACTGGTCGGCATCGGCCTCGTGGCCGGCGCCGCTGTGGCCGCTGTTAAGCTGATCGAGAAGGTTTGGCCGCAGGACGATGCGCTGGACGACGTAGTATACACTGTTGAAACGGGCGAATTTCCGCAGGAGGACGGCACGGACGCCGAAGATGCGCCCGAAGCGCCTTACCGCCCTTTCGATCCCGACGCAGCCCTCGCGCCCGTGCCGAATGTGAACCCTGTGGAGGCGCCGCCCGCCGTGCCTGTGACCGATCCGACCAAAATCGCGGACCCGGCCGATTTCCAGGACTGGGACGAGCTCGGCTGCCAGGGCTGAACGTTCCGCGTTCCGCCGTATTTGTACGTTACACGCCGCTGCCCTGGATGCAGCGGCGTTTTGCATGGAGGTAACAGCAATGACAAAAATCACAATTTTTTCCGGATTCCTGGGCGCGGGCAAGACCACGCTCATCAAAAAACTCATCCCCACGGCCTACAAGGGCGAAAAGCTGGTGCTCATTGAAAATGAATTCGGCGAGATCGGCATCGACGGCGGCTTTATGAAAGACGCCGGTATCGAAGTAACGGAGATGAACTCCGGCTGCATCTGCTGCAGCCTGGTGGGCGATTTCGGCGCGGCGCTGCAAAAGGTACTGGACGAATACCATCCCGACCGTATCCTCATCGAGCCGTCCGGCGTGGGCAAGCTGTCCGACGTCATCCGCGCCGTTCAGGCCCTGCATGCCGATGTGGAGCTTGCGGGCTTCGTCACCGTGGCGGACGCCTCCAAATGCCGCGTTTATATGAAAAACTTCGGTGAATTTTACAACAACCAGATCGAGCACGCCAGCGCCATCATTCTGAGCCGTACACAGAACCTGCCGGAGGATAAACTGGCCGCGGCTGTTGCGCTGCTGCGCGGGCACAACGAAAAGGCCCCCATCGTCACCACGCCGTGGGACGCGCTCACCGGCGCACAGCTTTTGGACGCGATGGAACAGAAAAACAGCCTGATGGCGGAGCTGACCGCTCTTGCCGGGGAAATGGCCCACGCCCACACGCATCATCACCATGAAGAGGGCTGTACCTGCGAGGCGTGCCAACATGAGCATGGGCATGATGAACACAGCCACGGGGATGAGCATTGCCACGACGAAGCACACGCACACGGTGGAAACTGCTGCCACAGCGCAGAAGAGCATCACCACGGCGAAGGCTGCACCTGCGGGACATGCCGGGACGGGGACGGCCACGATCACGCCGAACACCATCATCACAGCCACGAGGGGCATCACCACGCGGACGAGGTGTTCACAAGCTGGGGAATGGAATCGCCCCGCAAATTCACCGAGGCCGAGGTTGCATTCTGCCTGACGGCTCTGGATTCCGGCGACTACGGCGCGGTGCTGCGCGCCAAGGGCATCGTCCCCGCGGCAGACGGGTCCTGGCTGCATTTTGACTATGTTCCCGGCGAGCAGGACATCCGCACGGGCGCCGCCGATTACACCGGCCGCCTGTGCGTTATCGGCGCGCAGCTCAACGAAGCGGCGCTCAAAACGCTGTTCGGCGGGGAGGCATGAGCATGAGCATCCCTGTTTATCTGTTTACGGGCTTTCTGGACGCGGGCAAAACCGCTTTCATTCAGGAAACGCTGGAGGACCCGGGCTTCAACACCGGCGAAAAAACGCTGGTGCTGCTGTGCGAGGAAGGCGAGAATGAATACCGCCCCGAAAGGTTCGCAGGCGGAAACGTCAGCTTTCTGCCGGTGGAGGAGCAGGCCGGCCTAACCACCGCTTTTTTAAAAGACTACCAGAAAAAACACCGTGTGGACCGCGTGCTCATTGAATACAACGGTATGTGGCCGCTTCAGGCGCTGTATGACGCGCTGCCCAAGGACTGGGATATCTACCAGATCATCCTTCTGGCGGACTCTACCACCTTCGCCTCCTATATGACCAATATGCGCCAGCTTGCCGTGGACAAATTGCAGGACCCTGAAATGGTGATCTTCAACCGCTGCACCGACGCCACGGACAAGGCGTACCTGCACCGCGCCGTTCGCATGGTGAACCGCCGCGCCCAGATGGCGTTTGAGCGCACCGACGGCAGCGTGGACCCCGACGACGTTGTGGATGAGCTGCCCTTTGATACCGACGCGCCTGTCATCGACATCGCGGACGAGGATTTCGGGCTGTGGTATCTGGACGCTATGGACAACCTGGACAAATACATGGGCAAGACCGTGCGCTTCAAGGGGTATGTCTGTCAGACGCCCCGTGTGCCCAAGGGCTGCTTTGTGCCCGGCCGCTTCGGCATGACATGCTGCGCCGAGGACATCTCTTTCATCGGCTTTATCTGCGCGGCGGAAAACGCCGCCGCGCTGCAGCACCGCAGCTGGGTGACCGTGACGGCCACCGTGGGCGCAAAGGAGCACCCCATCTATGACGGCGTCGGCCCCTGGCTGGAGGCTGCCAGCGTCACCCCCGCCCAGCCGCCTAAGGAAGAGCTTGTATACTTCCTGCGCTGAACCAAAAACAGCATCCGCCCGCCGGAGACCCGGCGGGCGGATGCTGTTTATTGAACGATAAAAACTCCGCTCAGTTGTCCACGCCCTTTTTGCGGAAGGCCAGCGCGAACAGCACTGCGCTGCCCGCCGTCCACGCGGCAAGCACGGCGACGTCCCAAAGCACGTTCGCCCCCATCCACGATTGGTGTCCAAGCCCCAGAAACATTAAATCGGCCGTGGCCGTGGTCGGCACAAAGGACGCGACTTTCTGAAGCACGCCGCCCATCCCGGCAAACATGGTGGGCAGCATGAACACCAGAGCCAGCGGGCCTGCAATGGTGCCCGTAGAGGTCTGGTCCCGGCAGACGATCCCCGTCAGGCCGCCCAACAGCAGCATCGTTATGCTGCCTGCCGTGCACACCAGCAGAAATACCGGAAGCTGCGCCGGGCTGAAGCCTGTCAGAAAAAACAACACCGTGTCCACCAGCAGAGTGCCCGCCAGCACCGCCAGCGTTTTCGCGGCCAGAAACTCCCCGCCCGTCACATTGCACAGCATCAGCGTGCGCATGGTGTTCTTTTCCTTTTCCTCGGCGATCATCATGCCCAGCACGGAAAGCGGCGTCAGGCACAGGTTCATCATCACGCCCAGCATCAAAAGATAAGCGGGCGACATGCCAAGATCTACGAACTGATAGATAACGATAAAGATCAGCGGTAGCGCCAGCATCAGGAGGACGTTGGGATTTTTGAACATATCCACAATGTCCTTTACAAACAGCGTGCGCAAAACACGCAGATGCTTTTTCATACCAAATTCCTCCCCGTCACCTGCAAAAATATTTCTTCAAGGTCCGGCTCTTCCGAATGCACGGACGCAATGCCTCGTCCGGAAAGGCCCGCCAGCAGCGCCCCCATCGCCTCTGGATTCCTGGCACACTCCAGCGTCTCACCGTCCTCCAGCAATACGCGCACCCTGTCTTTGGCATACTTCAGCTTCAGTTGTGCGGGCACGCCTGTCTCGGCAATACGCCCCTCGTTCAAAAAAGCCACGCGGGCGCACAAACGGTCCGCCTCCTCCATGTTGTGCGTGGTGAGGAAGATCGTCGTGCCGCCGTCGTTCATTTCCCGCAGCAGGCGGTGGATGGCCGCCGTGGTAGCGGGGTCCAGCGCAGCGGTGGGCTCGTCCAGAAACAGCAGCCGGGGCCGGTGCAGCACGGCCATGGCTAAGATCAGCCTCTGGCGCATACCCTTGGAGAGTTTTTTTGCCACGCGCTTGCCCGCGTCGGCCAGGCCCACTTTTTCCAGCACTTCCCCGATGCGGGAGGCGGGTAGGCCGCGCAGGTCTGCAAACAGCTTCATATTTTCATAGACGGTCATACGCTCGTACACGCCGCTGTTGTCGGACAAAATGCCGATCTGCTCATAAGCCGCGCTGTCAAGGCGGGCAATGGGCACGCCGAATACGGCAATCTCGCCCGCGCCGGGCCGAAGCTGGCGTGTGAGAAGCTTGATGGTAGTGGTTTTTCCCGCGCCGGAAGGCCCGAGAAAACCAAAAATCTCCCCTTCCTTCACGGCAAAGCTCAGGCCGTCCAGCGCCCGGGCACTGCCGAAGGAAAGGGATACGTTCTGCATGGATAGAATGTCCATTGGTGGTTCGCTCCTTTCGGTGAATGATACCATTTTACCGAAAAAAAAACAGTCTTGCTACAAAAATGCCGTGAAGGGAGCATCCCAAACGGCGAACGGAGCATTACGGGGCATGAACGGAGCAGAAACCATTGTCGTTTTCCGCCGCCGACCTTTTATTTCCGGCGCGAAAATTCCTCCAAAGGCCCATAAAGCAGATACGGGCATCCGTATCGAAACGACAAGCTGCACCATACCCGCCGCCTACGCCGCCCGGGCAGGCAAAGCTTTTATTTTCGCCCGCCATACGCGGCTTCTTTGTCAAAACCGGTACTGCCGCCGCATGGCATCAATGCGGCCCTTGCTGAGCGGCACACCGGGTTCCGGCCCGTTCTCCAGCCGCAGCGCGTAGCTGTTGCGCGTCCAGCGCACCACCTCCTGTACCTTCTGCATGTTCACAAGGTAGGAGCGGTGGCAGCGAAAAAAGCCGTAGCGTTCCAGCCGGACAGACAGCTCCTCCAGCGTGAGCGCGCAGGCGTATTCTTCGCCCCGGACGCTGAGCGCCGTGCGGCCGGACGCGCTTTCGGCAAAGTCGATGTCCGAGGGATTGAACAGCAACAATGTCTCCCCGGCTTTGGCCGGGATCTTTTCCACCGCTGTGCCCTGCGCCGCGCTTTCCTCGGCGGCCTCAAGCCTTTCCAATCCGTTCCCGTCCAAATGGTAGCGCTCGCCCGGCAGCAGATAGACCGTGCGCGTGGAAGCCGTGGCCGCGATGCAGCACCGGCCTGTGGACGGCACGCCGTCCATCCATTCCAGAATACGCCTGCATCCTTCCGCGTCCTGCCCGGCCAGCGGTTCTTCGATGTAAAACACCTCGGGAGCGCGGACGATCTCCCGCGCGATGGAAAGCCGCCTGCGCTGGGCCGGCGTCAAACGGCGCAGCGGTATGCGCCGCACGTCCTCCAGCCCCATGGCGGCCAGCGCGGCGTCGGCCATGCCCCGTGTGCCCGCCATCCGCCCGAACAGACGCAGGTAAGCCGCCGTATCCATTCTGTCGTAAAAGCCTTCGTCCGCACGCACGAAGCCAACGCTGCGCCCGCTTCGGGCCAGCTCCGCGCGCAAAGGCGCGCAAAGCTCCGGCGCACACTCGAAGTTCATGGCACAGCCGCCGCCTTTCAGCAGCAGTTCCCGGGCTGCGTGCGGCAGCGCCGCACTGCTTTTCATGTCAGCTTTCCTCCCCGATCCGTTCCAAAAATGCTTTGCCGTAGGCGTCGGCCTTTTTGCCGCCCACGCCCGGCACCTTCAAAAATTCAGCCATCGTGCGCGGCTTTTGGGCGCTCATGGCGCGCAGCGTCGCGTCGGTGAAAATAACGAACGCAGGCACGCCCGCGCGCTTTGCGAATTTCAAACGCAGCTCCTTCAGGCGCTCGAACAGCGCCATATCCGCGGGCAATGCCGCCGTGCTCTCGTGGGCGCGGGGCGCCTCCTTGGCCACGCGCAGCGTGACGGTGCCGCCGTATTCCAGAAATTCCAGCGCGGGCGCCCCCAGAGAAAGCGTGGGATACTGCCCCGCCGCCTGTTCCAGATAACCCGCGGCCGTAAGGTGGTTGAAAATCGCGCGCAGCCGTGCGGCGGAAACACTACGCAGGCGGCCATAGCCGTCGGCACGCTCCAGACGGTGGCGCAGCACGCGCTCGCTTTCGCTGCCGCGCAGTGCGTCGATGACGGTGGCCGCGCCCAGCGGGTAGCGCAGGTCCCTCAGAAACAGGAAGATGATGCGGGCCTCGCCGCTCACGTCCACCTTTTCCGTCTGCGTACTGCACACCGAGCAGTTGTCGCAGTGTTCGGGCGCATTCTCGCCGAAATAGCGCAGCAGATACGCCCGCAGGCAGCTGTCGGAATGGCAGTAAAATGTCATACGGCGCAGCCGTTCCTCGTCCTTCTCCCGTACCAGGCGGCGCGTTTCCTCGTCCAGCGCGTCGTTTTCATCGTCCTTTTCAATAAAAAACCGGTTCGTTACCACATCCTTGCCGCCATACAGCAAAATGCAGTCCGCCGGCTGGCCGTCGCGGCCCGCGCGCCCGGCCTCCTGATAATAGCTCTCGATGTTTTTGGGCATGTTGTAATGCAGCACAAAGCTGACATTGGATTTGTCGATGCCCATGCCGAAAGCGTTCGTCGCCACCATCACCCGCGCTTCGTCATACAAAAACGCGTCCTGGTTGCGCTGGCGCTCGTCCGCCGAAAGGCCCGCGTGATAGCGCGTGGCCGCGTAACCGTCGGCCCGCAGCTTTTCGCACACCTCTTCCACGGTTTTGCGCGTCAGGCAGTACACAATGCCCGAAGCGCCCATGTGGGCCGCCAGATACCGTGTGACGGCCGCGTATTTGTCCCGCGGCTCCTCCACACCAAAATACAAATTCGGCCTGTCGAAGCCCGTCACCACGGTTACAGGGTCCGCGAGGCCCAGCAGGCGCACGATATCCTCCCGCACCTCGCCCGTGGCCGTGGCCGTAAACGCCCCCACCACGGGGCGGCGGGGCAGCGTTTCCAGAAAGCGGGCGATATCCAGATACCCGGGGCGGAAATCCTGCCCCCACTGAGACACGCAGTGGGCCTCGTCCACACACACCATGCTGATGTTCATGCCCTGCGCAAAATTCTGAAAGCGCGGCGTGAACAGCCGCTCGGGCGCGACGTAGATGATTTTATACACACCTTCCATAGCGTTGGCTATGGCCTTCGCCGTCTGCCCCTCCGTCAGGGAAGAGTTCAGGTATGCGGCGCGCACGCCGCTTTGCACCAGCGCGTTCACCTGGTCCTTCATCAGGCTGATGAGCGGCGACACCACCAGCGTGATGCCCGGCAGCAGCAGCGCGGGCAGCTGGTAGCACATGGATTTGCCCGCGCCCGTGGGCATGATGCCCATGGCGTCGCGCCCCTGCAAAAGCGCGTCGATGAGCTGCTCCTGCCCGGGGCGAAAATCCTCGTAGCCGAAAACAGATTTGAGCAGCGCGCGTTTTTCACTCACCGGTTGTGCTTCCATTCCAAAAATTCCTCGTAAGTGCCCGTGCGGTCCAGACAGCCCGGCTGGCCCAGCGGCAGCTCGATGATGCGGTTCGCGATCTCATCGATGAACTGGTGGTCATGGGAGGAGAAAAGCAGGTTGCCGGGAAAGCGCGCCAGGCCGTCGGCCAGCGCCTGGATGCTCTCCAGGTCCAGATGGTTGGTGGGCTGGTCCAGCAGCAGCACATTGGCGTGGGTCATCATCATACGGCTGAGCATGCAGCGCACCTTTTCGCCGCCGGACAGCACCTTTGCGGGCTTGTATACCTCGTCGCCGGAAAACAGCATCCGGCCCAGAAAACCGCGCAGGTATGTTTCGGTGGTGTCCTCGCTGTACTGGCGCAGCCAACAGATAAGGTCCTCGTCAAAGCCCTCGAAAAAAGCGGAATTGTCCTGGGGAAAATAGCTCTGGCTCGTGGAAACGCCCCACTTGAAGCTGCCCGCGTCCGGCTCCATCTCGCCTGTCAGGATCTTGAACAGCGCGGTCTGGCCCGCCTCGTTTTCGCCCACGAGGGCGATTTTGTCGCCCTTGTTGGCGATAAAGCTGACATTGTCCAGCACTTTCACGCCGTCCACCGTCTTGGTGATGCCCTCCACAAACAGGATGTCCTTTCCGGCCTCCCGCTCCGGCTCAAAGCCCACATAAGGGTATTTGCGGCTGGAGGCGGGCATCTCCTCCAGCGTAATGGAATCCAGTATCTTCTTGCGGCTTGTGGCCTGCTTGGATTTGGATTTGTTTGCGGAAAAGCGCTGGATAAAGTTTTGCAGATCGCGGATCTTTTCCTCTTTTTTCTTATTCTGGTTGCGGATGAGCTGCTGCATCAGCTGGCTGGATTCGTACCAGAAATCGTAGTTGCCCGCATACATCTGCACCTTGTTGTAATCGATATCCACGATATGGGTGCAAACTGCATTCAAAAAGTGGCGGTCATGGCTGACGACGATGATGGTGCCAGGATAATCCATCAAAAATTCTTCCAGCCAGTCGATGGATTCAATGTCCAGGCCGTTGGTGGGCTCGTCCAGCAGCACAATGGACGGACGGCCGAACAGAGCCTGCGCCAGCAGCACCTTCACCTTCTGGCGTCCGTCCAGCGCCGACATGGGCGCGGTATGCAGGTCCATCGGAATGCCCAAACCGTTCAAAAGCTGGTCCGCCTCCGTCTCGGCCTCCCAGCCGTTCATCTCGGCAAATTCACCCTCCAACTCAGCGGCTTTTTCACCGTCCGCGTCGGTAAAGTCCTCTTTCGCATACAGCGCTTCTTTTTCTTTCATAATGTCATACAGGCGGCGGTTGCCCATGATGACGGTGTCCATAACATTGTACTCGTCGTATTTGAAATGGTCCTGCTCCAGAACGCTCATCCGGTCGTCCGCGCCCATAGTCACCGAGCCGGTGGTGGGCTCCAGCGCGCCGGAAAGGATGCGCAGCAGCGTGGACTTTCCGGCGCCGTTCGCTCCGATGATGCCATAGCAGTTGCCGGCCGCAAATTTCAGATCGACGTGTTTATACAGCGTGCTGCCCGCGAACTGCAGGCTGACGTCGGTTACAGTTAACATAAAATTCTCCTTTTTCCCGGGCCGCACCGCACAATCCGCGGCTGACGCCTTAAACTCCGTCCCGCCTGCAGCTTTTCCGTCCTGTTTCGCAAAAGCCCTCGCCAAAACACAAAGTGCGGCGGTTTCGCCCACGGGCGAAATCGCGCTGAAGGGAGCCGCCTGCGCCGAAGGCACAAGCTGTGCGCCTTGTTTCATATGACGAAAAAATTTTTGTACGGTCCGGCGTTTTGGAATGCTACAGTGCCGCCCTTTTACAAAACGCTATCTTGTTTACCATACCATGCCCGGCACGCTTTGTAAATACCTTTATACTTTATTATTATGGACGCACGGCGCTTGACGGATGCCGCCGCCATGCCGTACAATGGATGCTGTACCCCCGCTGCGGCAGCGCCCCGCGCCCCGGGCGGGTTCAGAAAGGAGCGCCGCTTTATGCCGCTGATCATCCCACAGACCCTGCCCGCCTACAAGGCGCTCGAGGAAGAAAACGTGTTCGTCATGCACCGGGCCCGCGCCATGACGCAGGACATCCGCCCGCTGCGCATCCTGCTGGTGAACCTGATGCCGACGAAAATCGCCACCGAAACGCAGATTGCCCGCATGCTGGCCAACAGCCCCCTGCAGGTGGAGCTGACGCTGCTGCACATGGATTCCCACGAGAGCACACATGTGCCCGGAGCGCATCTGGAGGCGTTTTACAAAACCTTCGACGAGATCAAAACCGAGCGCTTCGACGGCATGATCGTTACTGGCGCGCCCGTGGAAATGCTGGCCTACGAGGAAGTAGATTACTGGCCCGAGCTTTGCGCCATTTTTGAATACAGCAAAACGCATGTGTATAGCACGGTGCACATCTGCTGGGGCGCGCAGGCTGCGCTGTATTACCATTACGGCATCCACAAGCGCGTACTGCCGCAAAAAGTGTTCGGCATTTTCGCCCACCGGGTGACACGCCCGAAAAACCCGCTGGTGCGCGGCTTTGACGAAGTGTTCTACGCGCCCCATTCCCGCCATACCGAGCTTTGCCGCGAGGAGGTGGACGCCTGCCCCGCGCTGCGTGTGCTGGCCGAAAGCGGCAGGGCCGGGCTGCATATCCTCGCCACGGATTCCGGCCGCCAGATCTTTGTGTGCGGCCATATGGAATACGACCGCGACACCCTGCGCCTGGAGTACGAGCGCGACGTTAAAAGAGGCCTTCCCATCGCCGTACCGGAGAATTATTTTGAGGATGACGACCCTGCCAAGGGCGTTGTTTTCCGCTGGCGCAGCCACGCCAACCTGTTTTTTTCGAACTGGCTGAATTATTACGTCTATCAGGAAACGCCTTACGATTTGGAGAAGCTGTGAAATGGAAGCAAAGACAGTAAAAAGCAATATGACGGATATGACGCAGGGCAGCCCAGCCAGACTGATTCTGTTTTTCGCGCTGCCGCTGCTGGTGGGCAACATGTTCCAGCAGCTTTACAATATGGTGGACAGCATTGTAGTGGGCCGCTTTGTGGGCAGCACGGCGCTGGCCGCCGTGGGTACGGCGTTCCCTGTGGTGTTCCTGCTGTCCAGCATGTTTATGGGGCTGGGCATCGGAGCCATGGTCATGGTGAGCCAGTTCTACGGCGCGGGCGACACCGAACGCCTGAAGGCCACCATCGACACCATCTATACCGCGCTCATCGCCGACATCGTGCCGCTCTCCATCGTGGGCATCCTTGTCAGCCGCCCCATCATCGCGCTGCTGGCGGTCCCGGCCGACACTGCGGACCAGTGCTGGATCTACATGGTCATCGTGCTGGGCGGGCTGATCGGCAGCCTTGGGTATAATGCCAACTCCGGCATCCTTCAGGGCCTGGGCGACAGCAAAACGCCGCTGCTGTTCCTTGTCATAGCGTGCATCATCAACATCGTACTAGACCTTCTGTTCGTGGTGGTATTCCACTGGGGGGTAGCGGGCGTGGCCATTGCCACCATCATTGCACAGGCATTCAGCTGGATATTCGGCATTTTCTACATCAACAAAAAATATCCCCAGATCCACATCCATCCGTTCTGCTTCAGGTTCGACAAAGCGCTTTTCGGCCAGATCGTCAAGCTGGGCGTGCCCGCCGGCGTGCAGCAGGCGCTGTTCAGCTTCGGCGTCATGGCCATGCAGCGGCTCATCAACAGCTACGGTTCGGCGTTTATGGCGGGCTTCAACGGCGCCAACAAGCTGGATACCTTTGCCTTTATGCCCATCCAGAGCTTTGCCACCGCGGCCACCACGTTCGTTGGGCAAAACATCGGCGCCAACAGGCCCGAGCGCGTGCACAAGGGCACTGTTGCCACGCTGTGGATGAGCTGCGGCTTCAGCGTGCTGGTGGCCGCGCTGCTGCTGCCCACGGGACGCTTCTGCATGCGTCTGTTCTCCACCGAGCCCGCCGTCATTGAAAGCGGATTTGCGTACCTGGCGCGCATTCTGCCGTTCTACTGGATGCTGGCCATTATGTTTGTGCTGTCCAGCATCATGCGGGGCGCGGGCGAGATGATGGTGCCCATGATCTCCAGCCTTGCGGCGCTGTGGCTGGCCCGTGTGCCCGCGGCCTATCTGCTGGCGCATTTTTTCGGGCCGATGAACATCCATTTCTGCTACGCCATCGGCTGGGCGCTGGGGCTGGCCATCTGCGTGCCGTACTATTTCTCCGGCCGCTGGAAAGAAAAAAGCATTGTCGTGCGCGCGGCCGGCGGAAGCTGAATACAAAAAAGCGCCTTGAACGGGACCTTCAAAAGTCCTGTTCAGGGCGCGCTTTTTTGCTGCTGCTGTTTTCGACGGTCTGCCCGGACAAAAGGCGGCTCAACGCGCGGCTCCACCAGAAGCCTGTATTTTTCGGGACGGCGGTATGCGTTGCCGTGCGCCTCGCATTCGCGGTAGGCGCGAAGCCGCGCCAAATCAAGTGCGGCAAGATAAATTCCTTCCTCTTTATCCGCTTGCAGGATACAGGTATCCCGCGAGCCCTCCAAATCGGGAAGATATGCTACGCCGTCAAAAGCGCTGGAGCCGCCGTTGCAATCCGGAACGGATGCCGGATAATTGCAGGTTGCGACCGCCAGCATGTTTTCAAAGGCCCTTCCCCGCAGCTGGGAAAGGCGGTTGATTTCCATAGGACAGGCATTGGGGACCAAAATGAGCTCTGCCCCTTTCAGCATCAGGACCCGTGCGCTCTCCGGAAATTCCCTGTCGTAGCAGATCATTGCCCCTACTTTTACTTCACCGCAGGCGGTATCCAAAGCGCAAACGTAAAAATCCTCACCGGGCGTCAGCTCCCGCTCCACATCAAAATCACAGGTATGCACTTTGGCGTAAACGAGCTTTCTCTCTCCGAACCTGTCAAAAAGAACAAGCGTATTGCGCGGGCCTCCCGCATATTCTTCCAGCAGCGTGACGCCGATGGCCATTTCCAGCTCCCCGGCAAGCCGCTGGAAGGAACGGACAAAGCTGCCGCCGGACGGAACAGCCTCAGCCTTCCACTCCTCCGCGGGCCGTCCGTAAAGATTGTATCCGTTGCTCCACATCTCGGGGAACAAAGCGATATCCGCCCCCATTTTCTTCGCTTCCCGACAGGCACGGATTCCCTTTTCCAGATTCCCTTCCAAGCCGCCGCAGGGCGCTATCTGCAATAAGGCAATTTTCAAAGGCCGCATAATATGCCTCTCCCCCTTTACCGCCCGCACAGCGTGCGAACACGTTCCGCACACAGCAGCATTCCGGCCACGCCCGCCAGCAGGAACGCCGGCAGCAGGCCGATGCCCAGCCGTGCGGCCAGCACGCCGAACAGAGCGGGCACAAATGTGGTGCCCACATATGCGCATGCCATCTGCAGGCCAATGACGGCCTGGGAACGCTCCGCCCCAAAGCGGTAAGGCGTTTCATGGATCATACTCGGGTACACGGGCGCAAAGCCCAGCCCAAGCACGGCCATTGCCGCCACGCCGAACCCAGCAGGCAGCGGCAGCATCAGCAGTACGGCGCCCCCGGCGCTGACGAGCTGGCCCAGCCGGATGAGCGCCGCGCTTTTCATACGCATACTGGCAAACCCGGAAAGGAAACGCCCCAAAGTGATGCCCAGAAAGTACAGCGACACGCCCCGGGCCGCCGCCTCTGCTGAAAGCCCCCGTGCTTCCACCAGGTAGCTGGCGCCCCAAAGGCCCGCGGACGCCTCAATGGCACAATAGAAAAAGAATGTCGCCAGCGCGCCTTTCACGCCCGGAATGCTCAGCGTGCTTTGTTTTTTGCCCGCCTGCTTCGCGGCCGCGGCCTCGGCCCGCAGGGCCGCCCGGTCCTCATACCTGTCCCACAGGGGCAGCGTGACGGCCAGCACCGCCACCAGACAGAACTGGATGGCACACACCGCGCCGTAACCGCCGCGCCAGCCATGCTTCCCGCCCAGGAACAGCGACAGGATAACAGGCCCCAGTGTAGCTCCCACGCCCCAAAAGCAGTGCAGCCAGCTCATGTGGCGCGCCTCGTAGTGCAGCGCCACAAAGTTGTTCAGCCCCGCGTCCACCGCGCCCGCGCCCAGGCCCATTGGCACCGCCGCCAGCGCAAGCCACCAGAAGCCCGGTGCAAGCGCATAGCCCAGCAGTGCGCAGGCCGTCATCGTCACACTTACCAGCGTTACGCGGCCGGTGCCGAAGCGGTGCAGCATCCTGTCCGCCGAAAGGCTGGCCACCACCGTGCCGCCCGCCACGATCATTGAAAGCACGCCCGCACTGTCCAGCGGCACGTCCAGTGCGGGCTGCATGGCGGGCCACGCCGCGCCCAGCAGCGAATCCGGCAAGCCCAGGCTGATGAATGCCGCGTAGATCATACAAAGAAAAAACGTCGCCATAGATCCGGTCCCCTCTGCCCCATCGGGGCGATGTCCTGTGCATGCGCCGGGCTAAGCCCACGGCGCGGTTTAAAACTCCGCAAGCTCCGTAAATATACTGTCCTCCGCTTCGGTGACGCTCCCATAGATGCACCGGGTCCTGCAGCCCACACGCAGATAATGGCGCAAAACCGTCTTTGCCGTGAAAGGCATCTCCCGTTTCAGCACGCTGTCATACGGCACCCACTCCAGCCTGCCCTCATCACATGTGCCTCTCACTGCGGCGCCGGGCTTCAGCCCTGCAAAAAAATAGTAATTCTGCCGAATCTCCCCGTTTTTCATGCGCAGCGTGATATACCGCAGACGCAGCTCCTCCAGGCTTTCCTCCGTAAGGCCAGTCTCTTCCCGCAGCTCCCGCAGAGCACAGGCCCGAGGGTCGTTCAATTCGGCCTGCTCAAAATGGCCGCCTACGCCGCACCAGGACGGCGCTACCACGCGGGAGCCGACCCGGTACAGCATCAACAGTTTCCCCTCCCGGAAAAGGTATACCGCAGTCATATTCCGCAGCTTCTCAGCCATGGCGTTTCCCTCCGTTCGGCGCGCTGCTGCACGCCAATGCTTCCAGTATAAAACGGGCCGCCCGTTTTTTCAAGCCGGACAGCCTGTTTCATCTTGGAAAAGAACTGCTTTTTCGCCAAGGTGCTTCCGAACAGGCGTTTGGCCCCGTTCGCCGCGCACGGCGGTCTCCGCAGCTTCGCTTTAAACGCCCCGCGCCGGCCCGCGGAGCACCGCAGCGCTTCACGTCGCCCCCAGGCTCAGCAGCCACCGCAGCGCGGGACAGAGCTCCGGACAATTTGCCGTCAGATACGCCGCCACATCCTGCATCTTCGTCGCTTCGGTGATAACCAGGCCCGCATCTGCATTCGCCCCCACAGAGACAGGCGCCGCAGCTGCGCCGCCCACGGCCACCCGGGAAGCAACGGCCACGCCGCCCATGGCGTACATACCAATGGCACAGCCGCCTGCCGCCACCAGCCCCACGGCCACGCCGCCCACAGCGAACCCACCCAGCGCAAGGCCGCCCAGGCTCAGCAGGCCCACACCGATGCCGCAGAAGCTTACAACGCCCACGCCAAATCCCCCCAGCGCAACGATGCCCGTGGCAATATTGCCGATGGCGATGACGCCTTTTGCACGCCGCAGGCCATAGCCGCAGTTGATGTGCACCAGTGGGAGGCCGAACAGTGTGTGTTTGCTTTTGTATTCATAACCAGGAACAACGTTCACCGTCGCGCCCGCCGGCACACACACCGTCTGTCCTGCCGTCACCACCTGCACCGTACCGCCGGGCTTCGTTTCCACCACGGCCTCCGGCCGCACCAACGCGTCCAGTGAAGTACCGAACAGGTCCGCCAGAGCCACCAGCTTGGGTAGATCCGGCATGGTCTGCCCCGCCTCCCATTTGCTCACCGCCTGACGGGAAACATCCATCAGGTCTGCGAGTTGTTCCTGGGAAAAGCCTTTTTCCCGCCGCAGCCGCACAAGGGTATCCGCAAAGGTCATATTGATCTCTCCTTTTGTTTTTGATGGACTTATCATAGCCTGTTCCCCTTTCTGTGCGCCACCA
>Ga0129308_1000892_pt1 | contig 37479 bp, 25 predicted proteins | sample L827metagenome_FD_94440 | JGI IMG/M metagenome (GOLD analysis project Ga0129308, IMG submission 94440) | Ring-tailed lemur group fecal microbial communities from Wisconsin, USA - L827 metagenome | ecosystem: Host-associated > Mammals > Digestive system > Large intestine > Fecal | place: USA...
CCACCACTTCGTTTGCCGCATACAGGTTCTCGATCAGAAACTCTTTGCGCGTCTCCTCTGTTGTATAGCGCTTGAAGTCCCGCTGGTTGCATGAATATCGGATTTCCATTATTATTGCTCCTTTTGATTAGATTTTTGTCTTACACTGTTTTTCTATCTGCCGGAGATTGATTTCCCGGACAGCCTCCGGGTTCACCTTGAAGTTGCGGTCAATGTCCATCAGCCCATTGATTTCTTGCTGTACATCGGTTACCTGCGTATAGCAAAAGCCACAGCAATAGGGTAATTTTTTAATTGCGGAAGTAATCGCATCAAAACGTCTCAAAAATTCCTGCTCTGTGTCTACTTTATGCCCATATCCCCATCCATTGTCATCATTGTTATAGGCGATACCCCCAAACTCACTGATGATGATCGGCTGCCCCCTGTAGGTGAATCCATCGGCAAAAGCGGCTCTGGATTGATTATGATACAGCGTGCCGGTCAGGATCGCGTCGATATGGTCCCGGTACCGCTCCAAAAAAATCTGTCCCTTTTCTTCATAATCGTGAAGCGTGAGAATGTCGGATACCGTATGCTCCCACCCGTCATTCACAATAACGGGGCGGAATGGATCAAAGCTTTTTGTAAGATGATAGACGGCCTGAGTAAAACTTTGCTGTGCTGCATTGGTTTTCACTTGAGGAACACCCCAGGACTCGTTGATGGGTGTCCATGTGATGATACAGGGGTGATTGTAATTTTGCCGCACGGCCTGCGCCCATTGCTCGAGAAATGCTTCAACTGCGTCGTCGCCAAAAGTGTAGGCAGATGCCATCTCGCTCCAGACCAGAAGCCCTTTCACATCGCACCAATATAAGAATCTTTCATCTTCTGTTTTTTGGTGTTTTCGAACGCCGTTATATCCCAAGTGCTGTATTTTTTCAATATCCTCTATCAGAGCCGTCTCGCTGGGCGGCGTTAAATGGCTGTCTTTCCAATACCCTTGGTCCAGAATAAGGCGCTGATACAACGGCACGCCATTCAAAAGTATGTTGGGGCCATCGATGCGGATTTCCCTCATACCAAAATAGGATTTTACAGTATCGACCGCCTCGCCCCGGCACAGCAGCCGAAACTCTATATCATACAAATTTGGTGTTTCGGGCGTCCACAGATGTATTCCCCATTCCGTTTCATACATGCTGCGCACGTCGAGCGTTGTTTTAAATCTGCGCTGCAAAACCCGCACTGTGGTTGTACTAACGACCGTCTCTCCAAAACTGACACATATTTCCAATATACAGTCTTCGCAATTCTTCGCCTCCACCTCAAATTCTATTTCCACGGCGGCAGCCTGTACGTTGGGCGTTATTTTCGTCCCTTTCAAATAGGAGGATGCGGCAGTCTCCAGCCAAACTGTCTTCCATATTCCAGTCGTCTGTACATACCAACACCCAAAATTGTTTGCCAGCCATCGCTGCTTGCCGCGGGGCTGGCATGTGTCGAGGGAGTCTTCCACCTGAACGGCGATGATATTTTCTCCCTCCTGTACAGCGGAAGCAATTTCAAAGGAGAACCGGGAGTATCCACCGGTATGGGTTCCCACTTGAATGCCGTTGACCCATACAGTTGTTTTGTAATCACTGCCTTCAAAATGCAGAAATACATGCCCGGCCTCCACCTGGGCCCGCGCAAGGGCGATGCTGCGGCTATACCAAACACATGTATGCACTGTTTCATCGCCAATTCCACTGGCCCTGGTCTCATAAGTAAAAGGGACCTGAATCGTCGTCTTTCCCGGCAGGCCCCGCTCCCAGCCATGGGCGAGACCCTCTTTGTTATCATCAAATGCAAAATTCCATGTCCCGTTCAGGTTTTGCCAGCTTTTTCTAACGAATTGCGGACGTGGGTAATCGGGAATATAGCTTTTCATAAACGTCTCCTATCATTTATTATCATAGCCGTAAGTAAAGCTCGAAAGCATCGAGAATCCAAAGCTTTGATAAGGATGGCAGCAGGAAACCCATGGAAATAAGAGTTACTTGCTTTTGCCGGGCCGGGAACGGCCCGCACGGCCTAAAAGCCGGCTTATTTGTAAGCTGCAGCGATGTCGCGCCTGTTTTCCCCAAGTTACGAATTTACAATGATACGCACTGTTTCTCTATGAATTTTTCTTCCCGGAAAAGTACGCTCCTGAATGTATTTTATCGCTGCCGCTGCCACACTCTCTCCCAGCTTTTCCGGACTTAGCGCGGCAATCGCAGCAAGCGTTTTGTCTTGTACGTATTGCGTGAGTCCCGCCGCGTCCTGCCAGCCAATACAAACAGCTTTTCCATACAGGCCCAGTTTGTGTAATGCCAATGCACCAAACAGCGTTGTGCCGTCACAACATATCAATGCCTCAATATCCAATAAATTCCGCTGCTGCATTTGCCGGGCCAAAAAAGCTCCGCCCCACCGGACATTATCCGGCGGTCTTTCCAGCACCGGACAAGACGCCGCTACCGGGAATGCCTTTTTCAATCCGTCTTCCCATTCCTTTTCCGTTTTCGTTCCGTCCTGTATCATCACAATTCTGCGAACTTCCCTTTTCGCCAATATGCGTCCTATTTCGCTGCCCGTCTCATACATATCTGGCACAAAAGCAAACGCGTTTGTGAGTTCCATATACTCGCGGAGCATAAATATCGCTACGCTTCCGTTCAGTGTCCGCAAATAGGCTGCAACCACTTCGTCCGCAACCGGAAGAATCAACAACGCAGCTCCCCGTTCTATAATATTCTGCACACACTGGCAAACCTGTATGTCATCCCGCAGCTGTGGTACAAGTGCCAGTTCAAACCGAACATTCTCTTCTCTCAACTTTCTCAGCAGCGCATCCGCCAATCGCTTCCAGAAAAATTTGGGATTATCCGGTAAAATGACGCCAATCTGTAATTCTTCCTTTGGTATCTTTCGATAGCCCCAATATTTTGCCGCCTCCATCGCGCAGGTCCGGGACAGCTCGCTTACTTGCCCGCAATGATTCAGGGCCCGGCTCAATGTGGCCGGACTCAGACCGGTCCTTTCAGAGATTCCGCGTAAACTCGTTTTATCCCGATTCAAATTTTTCCCTTCTTCCCGAGTTGTCGGAGAGTAGATAGCCCGCCAACGCACAGTGTTTCCTAAAAATGCAGTCCGTTTTTATGGATTCTGCACATGATACGGAACAAAAATATTCCGTATAATGCAAAGTGCAGAGGCCAATCTGGCTATACGAAAAACGCGAGAGGTGAATATGATGAAAGAAAAGTTAAAGGTTGGTGTATTCGGTGGAGGGCGCGGCCTTACAATGATGAATGTTTTGTTGGATCATCCCGATGCACGGCTGGTAGCAGTATGCGATAAATATCAGCCGTCATTGGACAAGGTGTCACAAATGGCAAAAGAAAAAAATGCAGACGTGGCAACCTACACCAATTTTGACGATTTTATCCGACATGATATGGATGCCGTGGTTCTTGCCAATTATGCGCATGAACATGCTTTGTACGCAGTTAAATGTCTTGACGCAGGCAAACATGTTTTGTCCGAAGTGCTTCCCTGTGGAACGATAGCGCAGGGAGTTGCGCTTATTGAAGCGGTAGAGAAATCCGGTCTCGTGTACGCCTATGCCGAAAATTACTGTTATATGCAGCACAATTTCGAGATGTGGTACCGCATCAAGCACGGAGACATTGGCGATATCTGCTACGCGGAAGGCGAATATGTCCACGATTGTACCGCGATCACACCCGCCATCACTTACGGCGACCCTGCACACTGGCGCAACAAAATGTCAGCCAATTTCTATTGTACGCACAGCCTTGGGCCAATGCTGATGTCTATCGGCCATCGCCCAGTGCGTGTTGTCGGCTATGAACTCCCGGATTTTGGGCGCAGCGGTACTTTACCCATCTTCAAAGGTGCCGGCGGTCTCCAAATGGTCACACTGGATAACGGGGCGGTTTGCCGCGGTCTGCACGGAAATCTGCGGCGTGAAGGAGCGCGCAACTACAACTACCTGTATTATGGCGATTCCGGCATGATGGAAAGCGGGCGCTTCGACAATAGCCCATTGGTCAACGTCTACCATGAGGGTGAAAAATATTGCGAAGGGACGTGGGAGCAATTCGATCCAGAACCCCGTGTGAAGCTGGACATCGATTACGATAAAGTGGGGCATATGGGTTCCGACTACTATCCCACACATTTCTTTATTGAAAAAATTCTTGGGCGTCCCGAGGGTTTTGAATGGTCCATCGACGTATATCAGGCTGTCGAAATGGGCATCTGTGGAATTCTGGCGCACCGCAGCGCTTTGCGCGGCAATGTTCCTTTGGATATCCCGAATTTTCGCGATAAAACGCAGCGTGACGCCTGGCGCAATGACAATGAAACGACAAATCCCGACGTGCCAAACGCGCAGCTTGTTCCCCTGAGCTCCCTGCCGACTTATCCGTATGATGAAGAACATTTTTACAGTTGCGTTCGTCGGCTTTGGCAAGACGGGAAACGTTTGGAAAAGTATCCTGAATGAGATCGTTTTCGCGAAACGCACAAGCGGCAGTTTGCTGCCGCTTGTGCGCTTTTTCGTTACCAATATGGATTCCAGCCATCCTTCTGCGAAAGGCGCACCAACGCTTCCATATAAAAATAGTCGCCCCAAATACAGCACTCGTCGTCTCCAAGGCCGCCGTCGCCCTTATCCCGGCAATAAACGCCATGCAGCAGCAGACCATCTGTAACAGCAGAATCAGCGGTATAGCGCTCAGCCAGCCGAACCGTTATCGCACGGCCGGCATTCAAATACAAATTCCGCTCCGCATCCTGCGCCGGCAGCTGCCGGTGCAGCTCCAATAGTCCACATGCGGCAATGGCAGCCGCCGATGTGTCGCGCTGTTCCTCGTCCTGCGTAAAAATCAGGTCCCAGTTGCATACCAAATCGCTGGGAAGGCGGTTCAAAAAATAATTTGACGCACATTTTGCCGCATAGAGGAAGTCCGGATCCTTGGTGTAACGGTAGCATAGGGCAAGCCCATAGATGAGCCACGCCTGGCCCCTGGCCCAGCAGGAGTCGTCGTCATATCCCTGTCCCTGCCAGCCGCGGACAGGCTGTCCGGTCACCTCGTCGATTTGAAAGCATTGATAACTCGAACCATCGGTCCGCAGCATACATTCTGCTACACGCACCATGTGCCGCAGCCCTTTTACATAATAGTCATGCCTGCCCGTCTGCTGCGCCGCCCAGAAAAGCAGCGGTACATTCATGCTGCAGTCAATGATGAATGCCCCCTGAATATCACGATCCCGTACTTGAATAATGCCGGCGCGCTCGCTGAAACGCCCTGCCAGCACATCCGCGGCTTTCAACGCAAGCTTTCTCGCTTTTCGGCTCCCCGTCAGCTTATACTGTGCCACAATGGAAGGTATAAACAAAAAACCCATGTCATGATGGTTCATCAGCTGAAATGCGTCATACCGCTGTGCGTAATCGTCAAATTGTGCTTCGGCAACAGCGCGAAACAATTCATTCCTACTCATTTCGTAGCTCAGCCAAAGCATACCCGTCCAGAATGCAGCCGTCCAATCTGAGCCGAGTTCTGTTGTTGCATTGGGCACGGCCCGATACCAGCTTTTTTCGCTGCATGCGGAAGGATACAAATGTACAAATTTGGGAAGATTTTTCTCTGTTTTCTGCAAGGCGTTTTTGAGCGCCTCAGCCAGACCGTCCGCTTCCACATCAAATCGCTGTGGTGCGCTGATCGGTTCGCAGTTTATATTCTGATATCTCATGATTTCGTCATTCTCCATTCAGTTCAGGAATGATTTTTCCGATAATCGTTCGGAGTTTGCCCGCTTTGCTGCTTAAAGCGGCGGATAAAACTTGTCACATTGTAATAACCCACTTCGATGGCGATATCCTGCAGAGGCATCTGCGTATTCAACAGCAATTCTTTCGCCTTGTTGAACTTCATCTGCGTGACAAATTCCATAACCGTCTCGCCCTGTCTGGACTTAAAGTACTGACTCAAGTTTGACGGACTCATGGAAAAAGCATCCGCCATCTGTCCTACCGAAAAATCGCAGTTGCTGCAGTGTTCTTTGATATATTCCACCATCTTTTCATGCAAAGGCAGTTCCTCACCGCCATTTTCCCGTTCGAATTGGTCGATCAGCCCATTGCTTACTCGCAGCAGAATCCGCAGCAAATCATCTATGGTGTCAAAAGAAGAAATAATAAATACGTTTGGACTTTCCACCATTGTGCTTTGCGCGCTGTGGTACCGCCTTTCCAAATACCTATATACCGTATTTGCAATATCGTAACAAACCATTTTGGCCACGGAAACAGTGACGCCGCTGTTACGCAACATATTTGCCACCTCTACAAAATAAGCTTTGATGGCGAACAAATCCTCCTCCCTCAAAAGCTGCTCCAATTTCTCGGATGCGGAACGAACTTCGGAAGGAATGTGCTTTTGCAGCCGCTTGAGCTGCGAAGAAACCAAAACGCTGTTCTCTCCTTTTAAAAACCGATAATCCAGAGCGTCCAATGCCTCGATATACGATCGGGGGTAATCCGCAAGATTATTGTATGTCTCTCCAATGCCGACAGAAACACTGACGCCTGTTTTTTCTGCCAGCAGCGCACGGCAGGCCGCAAGAGCGTCGCTCACATCCGCCTTCCCATCCTGCAGACACATCAGCATTACCAGGTTTCCGGGTGTATTGTGCTCGCGTACATATCCTATAATTCCTTGTGGAAGAGCCTGTTGTATTTCCTGTCGCAGCAGCGCAAGATTTCCCTGGGCTTCCTCAAATCCAGCCGTCGTGCGGAAAATGGCTACCGCATAATTTTCCCAAGGCAATTCCACACCAATATTAGCCCCTTTTTCTTTCAGCATCTCCCTGGAAGTAATCTGACCACGCAGAAGGGAGTATAGAAGATGCTCACGTACGGCAGCCGTGGAGCTTTGCACCTCATTGCGCAGCGCCACATTTTTAAACTGGAGCATATCAAACGCATATTTGATGTTATCGTATAAATCCTGCGTTTCCTGCGTATCTCCGGTCGAAACCTCCTGCGCCATGTCCTGAAGCTCTGCCAACGGCCTGAAATTGCGCAATGTCCAGAAAAAGCTCACCGCAATTCCCAGTATTATTACAACGCCAAGGCCGGCCAGCATCAGGCTGCGGATTTGATATACCGGTCGCAAGGCGCTGTCGCTGTCCACCATCATAAGATATGTCCAGCCTACCGCGTCCGAGCGCCGCTGCTGACAGAAATATTCCTGATTCTCTATCTGTACAGTTCCACTTGGCTCTGTTTGCACGGCTCGCAGCACTTCCCGGGACTGTTCGTCCGAAAAAACGGACATAAGCGGCAAGCCGTCCTCATCATAGATGCACACGGATATCGCGTCTTCATGCCGGTTCGTGTTAACAAGTTTCCAAATACTGTCTTTGTTCAATGTAAAAATCAGGGTGCGCATTGTCTTCTGCTCATAGCGGGTATCCGAATATACCACCAACAGAAGATCGTCCACAAGAGCGCCATACCGGCGCTGCCCGGATAACACTGTCGGGCTCTGTGTCGTTTCCAGCGCGTCCTTGCCTCCGTTGAAAGTGTATTGCGTATAAAACAGTTCTTTACTGGTAGAGGTTGCCGCTGAGATCAGATACTCTCCAGAACCCGGATAAAAGTAAACATCATTGATCAGCAAATTGTAAAGCGCATATTTTTTCAATTCTCTTTGAAGGTACATTCCTTCCACGGGCTTTTGGGCCAGATTGAAGGGTGTAAAATCCGGATTGGAAAATATCTGCTGCGCAGTTTCGGAAATCTTGACCATTTCTGCGTCCAGTATGATGCCCAATTGCTCCAGTCTGCTTTCTACATTGGCTTCTACCTGTTGACGGTACAATTCATAGCAGTGGAAATACAACAGTATACCCATTAACACAACGCCAAACAGCAGTGTAAAGTATGAGATGAGATACCGGTAAAAGACCTTTCCCTTTTTCCCCCGAAAGAAAGAAAACATCTTCTGCAAAATCTTCATGATACCACACCTTTCGCCTCACGCTGCAATAAACCGCTTCTTCTGCAATTGTATCCCAGAACAGGGCGCCCGCGCAAGCAGGCCGCGCAGGCACCCTGTCCGGACACATCTTAATTTTGAGGATTACAGCGCATCATAATAGGTCTGATAGAGATTTACCAGATCATCGGCACCCATCTCAGACAGCTTTGTCACATAGGCGTCCCACTCTTCGTCGATGCCGCCTGTCGTCACCCAACGCGCGAAGCAGTCCAGAATATACGCATCCAGATCGGTGCGGTAGATGGCCACCTGCTTGCCGTCCTCCTCCGTCAGCCAGATGGATGTGGGCAGAAGGCTGAGCGTGTCAGAGTAGTATTCAGACATCATTTCGTCAATGGGATGCTTCTGAATGTACACCGGCGGCTTCACATCCTGTTTTGCAAAAGTTTCCGGCGTAAGGATATAGATTTTTGCATAGTTGTTCGGCATGAGTGAGTTCTCATCCGGCAGATTCCAGTCGATGGCACGCAGCTGTGTGAACGTACCGTCATCGTTTTTCTGGATATGCTCACCATCCAGCTGCGCCGTGTTCAGCTGCAGGGAGTTATAGGGCTCGTAGCACAAATCGATCCAGGAGAGCAGCAGCTCCGGATTCTCGCATGCCGACGTCAGCATGACCGTACCGCGGTTAAAGGTAACATCCGACACGTTGATCCATGTAGGAGCGCTGATGCCGGTATCCAGCGGCGGCGTTACCACATAGGTGTCATCGTCGTCCGAAAGAGCCCAGGCAGAATTGCGCCAGCAATACATATAACCAATGATACGTTCCGGATCGATTTGTTTGGCGCTGAGCGTCGCGCTGTCCTGCGTAAATGCCTCTACGTCGATCAAGCCCTTGCTCCAAAGGCTGTTGAGCCATTTGACGAACTCCTTATACCCTTCCTGCATGGGGGCGTATTTTACTGTGTCGCCGTCCAGATACAGATGGGAAGTGTTGTTCGGTGCGGAGTAGGAATCAAAGATACCGAAACTGCCGCTCCAGCGGAGAAAATCGACGCCGTTTCCTCCCACAGACCATGGGATCTCATCGGCCTTCCCATTGCCGTTCGGATCGGAATTTTTGAATGCCGTGAGCAATGCTTCAAAGGTCTCCAGATCCATCGGCTGGGTCAGGTCCAGATCCGGCATCACCTGCGCCGCCCAATCTTTGTTGACATACGGGATGCTGTCCGCGGTATAGGCAGTGGCGTCAATGGAGGGCAAAGAATAGATATTACCGTCCGGAGCCGTGATTGCCGTTTTCCAATCCGGATGCTCTTCCAGATATCCGGCAAGATTCGGCATGATCTCGGGCGTAATGTAGTCCTGCAATTTGATAAAGGTTCCCGCGGCTCCATAGCTGGCAACTTCCTCGTCCGTCACAAGGCCGCGAAGGATAAAGGCGTCGGGAAGGTCCCCTGCTGAGAGCACGGCGGCTTTTTTGGTCGTCCACGCGCTGTACAGGGTTTCCTCCCATTCCACATGCACATTGGTTTCTTCTTCACGTTTCTGCCAGAATTTGCATTCGGCATTGGACGGCGCGCCGTCCATTACGATTGTGCCGATATTGAACTCCTCCGTCTCGCTTAACGGGAACGAAACGGGTCCGGCCTCAGGCTCTGCCTGCGCCGTACTGCTGGAACTGTCTGCCGCCACCGACGAAGCTGGCGCTCCGCTGCAGCCAAACAAGAGACAGCAGCACAATAATGCGGCTATGATGCGTTGGATTCGTTTCATGATTTTTCCTCCTGTTTTTTTATTTCCACAAGGCGGGACCGCCCTGCAGTTTTCCTTTTACCCTTTCAGGGAGCCAACCATTATGCCTTTGGTAAAATGCTTTTGGAAGAATGGATAGATGACGATCAGCGGGACACTGGACACAACTATCAGCGCATATTTCATCAGCTCTACAAGATTCTGACGCTGAATAAGGTCCTCATAATCCTGGATAAGGCCTGTGTCCACTTGGTTCAGTGTCAGAATGCCCCGCAGAACAAGCTGCAGCGGGAAAGTCTCCTGCTTGGACAAATACACCATGGCCGTCCAATAATCGTTCCAGTGCGCAACGCCATAATACAGCACCATGACGGCGATGACCGGCGCCGAAAGAGGCAGGACGATGCGTGTGAAATTCTTCCAGTGTGTGATTCCGTCCACAACGGCAGCTTCATACAGTTCATCCGGGATACTGTTCTGCATAAAGGTGCGGCAGATGATCACGTTCGGTACGCTGATGAGGCCCGCTATAATCATGATCATCCAGTTGTCGTACAGTCCCAACGCCTTATTGACCAAAAAACTGGGGATGAGACCGCCTGCGAAATACATGGTAAACATAAAAAAGAAGATAAAAAATTTTTTGCCTACAAAGTTTTTGCGTGAGAGCGGATATGCCGTGAGCATTGTCAGAAAGACGTTGAACACCGTACCCACCACGGTATAAAAAATCGTGTTGCGGTAGCCTGTCCAAAGCTGGCCATAGGAGAAAACTTCTTTATATCCGTCCCACATGATATCTTTCGGGAACCACCACACCTGTCCCGAAGCCACAAGACGCGGATTGGAGATGGAAGCAATGAGTACAAAATACAAAGGATAAGCGACGATAAATGTCAGGATAATAAGCAGCGTGTAATTCAGGGCAGAAAAAACCTTATCCTGCCGCGACATTCGGATGCGATTGGGATTTCTCTTTTTCAAATGTGATTTTACTGTTGCGTCCATAGTATGCCTCCTACCACAGGCTGTTTTCCGTCAACCGCTTGGAGATCGTATTGACGATTACCAGCAGTGCGATATTGATGAGTGAGTTGAAAAGGCCGATTGCTGTGGAATAGCTGTATTGATTGTTGATGAGGCCCATTTTGTATACATAGGTCGCAATCAGCTCCTGGGAGCTTGCCGTCTGCGCATTCTGCATCAGATAAGCCTTTTCCGCACCCTGCGACATGATCCGTCCGCAATTCATGATAAGCAGGATGACCGCGGTGGGAATCACGCTTGGCAAATCAATATGCAGCACTTTTTGGAAGCGGGAGGCGCCGTCCAAATCCGCCGCTTCATACAACTCCGGGCTGACAGCAGAAAGCGCCGCCACATAAATGATACTGGACCATCCCATACTCTGCCAGACGTCCGAAATAACGTACAGATGCTTAAACCATCCGCCGTCTCCCATAAAGTTGTGCGCTTCGCCTCCCAGCGCCGTCACGATGGTATTTACAATACCTGAGCGCGGCGAGAGAAATATATTCAGCATACCAACCACAACGACAATGGAAATGAAATGCGGCGCATACGTGATAGTCTGTATGGTTTTGCGCACCTTCATATTCTGCATCTGCGTGATCATCAGTGCGAAAATGATGGGGAGCGGAAAACACACAAGCAGCGAATAAAGGCTCAGCTCCAAAGAGTTCAGCAGCACTGTGCCGAACTGGTTGGACGTGAAAAAACGCTGAAAGTGCTCCAGGCCTACCCATGGGCTTCCCGTGATGCCCCGGGCGGGAGAGTAATCGCGGAAGGCCACCTGTATACCGTACATCGGCAGATAGGCAAAAATGAAAAAATAGATCGTTGCCGGCAGAAGGAACAAATAAAGCTGCCAGTCCTGCCGTATTCGCATCAGTGTGCGCCTTCGCCCCGGTTTTACTGTAGCAATATGTACCGTCCCGTGCGGCCCGGTACTGGCACGCCGTTTGATTGCAATCATTTTACAAAACACCCCTATTTCAACTGTCGCATTCTGCTTTTCAGGCCGTATCCCTTTTCTTCGCAAGGCCAATCCTTTCACGGAGTTTTCAAGAGCCTTGTCCTGCTGATTTAATTATCGCGGCAATTTGTACAGTTTTTCAATACACAATAAATAAATACTATACATTTTTTAAAATTCGGAACTGATCCCGCGTATAAAATTAAAAAAATGCATTTATTCAAAAAAATGCGGCTTGTTTGTTTTAAAAGCCGAATTTATCATAAAATCAAAGCTCTGTTTTTTACATTCCAATAGCAGAGGAGTTTTTTTATGAAGATTGCCCGGCGGATGCCGTTCGATGGACCGCCCCGGATTACTGCCCCTTCCGTCTTCTGCGCGGCGCCGGGAAAGCCCTTTCTGTACCGTATTCCGGTGCTCGGAAAGCGGCCCATTCATTTGCATGTTTTCGGCTTGCCGGATGGGCTTGCGGACAGCGGAGACGGAATACTTAAGGGAAAACCTGCTGTCGGCATTTATCCTGTAACCATAACCGCGCAAAACGAGCTTGGCCAAACGAAACACTGCCTTCAGCTTATTGTAGCGGAACATTGCTTCCGCAAGCCTCCGATAATGGGGTTTTGCAGTTGGAACGCCTATGGTAACAATGTCACGCAGGAGGATATCCTGCAAACCGGGCGGGATATGCTGCGGCTTGGCCTGGCTGATTATGGGTACGGTTATGTTAATTTGGATTCCTCCTGGCAGGGAAATTGTGATCCGCATGGCGTCATTGTGCCAAACGAAAAATTCCCTGACATGAAGGCCATGTGTGATGAATTGCATGGTATGGGGTTTCGTGCGGGGATCTATTCGTCTCCGATGCGCACAGCGTGGGGCGCCCCGCCGGGGCGCGACGAAATTCCCGGCTGTACGCGCGGCGAACGGGACCTGCGGTTCGCACCAACAATGGGTGGGATCGGCCGGGAACACCACGAACGCGAAAACGCCCTGCAGTGGGCACAGTGGGGCTTTGACTATCTGAAATATGACTGGAGCCCCACCGATGCGGTAAACGCCGATTTGATGCGCCGCGCTCTGTGGGACAGTGGACGCGATTTTTCATACTGTGTTACCGTGAAGGCCGCTCTGGAATATGCCGATTATTGGAAGACATACTGTACCGCATGGCGCTGCTGCCTTGACAGCGACGGAACATGGGACAATCTTTTATCCCGTATTCTGGCTTACGCTCCCTGGCAGGAGCATACAGGCAACGGGCATTACTTTGACCTTGACATGCTGGATTTCGGAGAGACATCCCTGCTCCGCAGCCAACTTACAGATGATGAAAAAATCGTAGCGTACACGGCGCGGAGTTTTCTGTTGTCACCGATTCAATTGAGCTGCCGTATCGGAGGCCTCACCGAATTTGAATTGGATCTCATCTGCAACGAAGAAGTTATCGCTCTGCATCAGGATGGACTGATGCACGCGCCCACGCTTATAGACGCAGATGCTTTGCTGTATACCTATCGCCGCCCTCTGGAAAATGGCGATATTGCCCTGGCATTTTTCAATCTTTCCGAACAGCCCCGGCGCGCTTCCTATGTGCTTCCCGAGCGCTGCTCTGTGCGCGACGTCTGGCGCCGAGAGGATGAGGGAGAATGCACCCGGCTGCAATATTTTTTGCCGCCGCATACGGTAAAGTTGCTGCGGCTGCACCAGTGTTAAAAACCAAAGGAGTGACATGTTTATGATTCGTCTTCTTTACCCGGGCGGTAAAACCAAGGCGCTCACCTTCAGCTATGACGACGGCAAAATCCACGATCGACGCCTCGTTAAACTATTCAATACGCATGGATTGAAAGCAACTTTTCATCTGAATTCCGGCCTGCTTGAACATCCCGGCACCATTTCCAGGCAAGAGGCCGCCTCTCTTTACGATGGCCATGAGGTTGCGTGCCACGGTGTTCTTCACGCCTTCCCCTCGCAGCTTTCCAATCCGGCTTTGGTGCGGGAATTTCTGGATGACCGCATTGCTCTGGAACAATGTACCGGCCGTTTCATCACCGGGCTTTCCTATGCGTATGGCGACCACTCTCCCGAGGTGAGGGCTGCCGCGCACGCAGCAGGCTTATTGTATGCGCGTACAGTGCGCAGTACAGGGAAATTTTTCCCTCCAGCGGATTTTCTGCAATGGGACCCTACCTGCCATCACGCCCGTGCCTTGGAAGACGCCGCGTTGACAGATGCTTTTCTTGAGGCGCCCGGCGATACTTATCCGATGCTGTACTACATCTGGGGACACAGCTATGAATTTGAGCGCGACCACACCTGGGAACAGATGGAGTCGCTTTGCCGGCGTCTGGCAGGCCGGGACGATATCTGGTATGTCACAAATATTGATTATTACCACTATCTGCAGGCCGCGCGCTGCCTGGTATACAGCGCGCAGGGCGACCGCGTTTACAATCCGACCGGAATAAAGGTTTGGGTCTGCGACAATGGCCTGGTCCACACAGTGTGAAAATTCCCGCCGCATTCATCCGTTGCTTTAGGGAGGCTGCTGATATGTCATTTCTGACGATTCCTACAGATGGAATAGCCACCGTATTTCATGCCACAGACAGCCGGGTCACTCGCTCTCATCTCTTTGGAACAGACGGATCCGGCATTCGATGGCGCTTTTGCGACGGTGCAACGCTGACGCTTGAACGCCGCTTTGCCATGCCCGGCCTTGTAGTACAGCCGCCGCGCGTGCCCGGCTTTGCCTTCCGAATCTACTGTATGGCCCCGTCCGGCGAACGGCTTCATTTTACTTTTTCGGCAGCGGATGGAAGGAGTCTGCGGCTTACTTTACGGCTCAACTTTCATGGCTGGAAAGAGTTTTGCATTCCATACGAACGCGGCTTTATGTTGGGCCATACTGCGCCGGATGCATTGTGCCGCCTGTGTATACAGGCGGAAACGGGTGGCGGCTTCTCCAACATCCTTTTTCGGGATATTCGCCTTTGGGCGGCAGTGGATGCACTTTTTGTTTATCCCTCCCTTTGCGCACAGGTCCGGCACCTCGCCTCCCATCCGCGCCGTTTTCCCGCAGAACTATATGAGGACAACGCGCCATGCCGCAATGCTCCGGTTTTCCCTCTTCCCGAATGTGTCACAGAAAACGAACTTGCCGCTTTTGCGGAAATCACACGGCGTTACGAAGCACTCTGCGATACATTGGACACACCTCCGTATACCCAGCCCGCGCCGGATGCATTGGAACGGGCCCAGGCTTTTTTCCGTTCCATGGCTCTGCGCATACGGCACGGGCAGGTAACCGGGCAGCCTATCCATGATATCACCGCTTACGCACATGCCATGGCTGCCTTTGCCCGCGCCTATTGTGCCGCGCCATCCGTTGAGCTTTTTGAACAGTATGTCCTGCTTCTGCGTCATCTTGAGGAACAGAACATCGCATTTAACTGGTACCACGGACGCGGCATCGCGTCAAGCGTGCTGCGTATGCGAAAGCCACTGGCTGCAGGCGGTATGTTGGCTCACACAATAAGCTTTCTGCGGCAGGCATATGCGTTCGGCAAAGTGTATACTGTTAGCTCCCATCATGGCATACCCGGTAAGATTTTTGAAGATTCCGATGCCGTCGCCACAGAGCTCCCCAGTCTGCTCGCTTGTATTCTGCTGGCCGAAAGCACTCCGGAAAAGGTTCGTGATATGCGCCATTTCCTTTACTATCTCGAATATGTTTGTCTGGGAACAGCTCCCGGTATTGCCAGCGGCTACAAGCCGGACGGCACCATATTCCATCATGGCGGTTACATTCGCAATTATCAAAAAGTGGCGCTCTATACATTGGCGCGCATTCTGCGGTTACTGTCAGGCACGGTGTTCGAACCGTCCTCGGCTTTACATGCGCGCATGCGTGCTATCCTGGAAACGGAATACGCTTTTTCCTGCGGGGTATATGAACCGTTTTGCCTGGCACAGTACGCTTTCCAGCCGGACAACGCTTCCAGCGTCAGCGAATTTGCCGATACTGCCATCGCAACACAGGACGAGGGGTTGGCACGACAGTATGTTGCCTTGGCCCGTTCCTCCAGCCGCGAGATGGCTACGCCGCAATATCTGCTGTTCCAGAAGCGCGGACTCGAGCCCGCGTCTTCCTATCGAGGCCATCAAACGCTTTCCTATTCTGCGGCGGCAGTACATGCACGCGACGGCTGGAAGTTATTTGTACGAGGCTACAGCAAATATGTCTATGCGCGAGAGATTTGGAGCCGCACCAGTTCACGTTATTGTGCATTTGGCCTTTTCCGTTCTTTTGGGGCTTTGGAGCTGTGCTTTTCCAGTGCCTGTGACGCCGGAGTGAATAATGGAATGGATATCGAAAATGGTTTTGACTATACTCGCTGGAACGGTGCCACAGCAGTACATATCCCTTTGACACAGCTTGCCGCTGCTCCGGACATTGTTGAAGACGAGTGGGCGGAATGGCTATATTCCGACGAAGGATTTGCCGGTGGATTGGATGTGCCGGAAAATGGAATATTCGCATTGCGGCTTCACGGGCCGGAAAAGTACGCTCTGGGGCAGTTCCGGGCGTCCAAAAGCTATCATTTTTTTGGAGACAGCGTGCTTTGCCTTGGCAGCGGCATCGAAAACGATTCCGACTTATGGGAAACAGAGACCACGCTTTTTCAGGAGCCGGCAGACCGCGCCGTACGCAATGGCTCCATCGTGGCCGACAGCCGGGGGTGCGTATACTATATCTATCCTGGGCAACGTCTGCGTTTTTTTACCAGCCGTATGGTATCGCGCGATACACGCGACGCGCGGGATACTTTCGGCCGGCGCACTTTTGCCCTGTTGTGCCACGGCAAACATCCCCGGAACGCCACTTATGCGTACTTGATGCAAATTGGTACAGACATTGATCATTTTGCGGTGCGTCAGCCATGGAAAGACATTGATATTCTTCGTCTGGACGCCGACGCGCACATTGTACGCATTGGGCAGAAGCTGCAATATGTTTTTTTTCACAAACAGCCCAATCTAAACACAACCGGACCGATATGCGGCGTCACAGAGCCCTGTATCCTGTGCACGGAGATGTTAACAAATGGAAGGCTGCTACTGTCGATATGCGACCCGGATCTTCATCTTTATTTGGGGAAAAGCGCATTTTCTTCCCTCTCGGGCCGTCACGAAGAGCATTCTATTTATGGTATGAACTGGTATTCCAGTGAAAGCCGCTCATCCTGCATCTGGATACTTCTACGCGGAATACTGCACATTGAAAGCTGTACGGAAAATTCGTTCCGCGTCGTGAATGCTTCCAATGACTGTACCATTCTGGAATGTACTTGCCAGCATGGACTTACCGCATCCGCCACACTCGTTTCCCACAAAAATTAATGCAGGACGACAGGGGGAAAAAGATGAAATTTTCTACCGATCATTTTTTATATGGCGGCGATTACAACCCGGAGCAATGGCTTTCAACACCCGAAATCCTGGAAGAAGATATCATTTTAATGAAACAGGCGCATGTAAATGCGGTAACGCTGGGTGTTTTCGCATGGTCTGCCTTAGAGCCCTCCAATGACGAGTATCATTTTGAATGGCTGGAACGCATTATCGACCGCCTTTATGAAAACGGCATTTCCGTTATTCTCGCAACGCCCAGCGGGGCGCGCCCCAAATGGCTGGCACAGCGATGGCCCGAGGTACTGCGCACGGATGCATTCCGGCGGCGCGCGCTGTACGGCGGACGTCATAACCACTGCTATTCATCTCCTGTGTACCGCAAAAAAACAGCTCAGATCGACCGGCTCCTGGCGCAGCGATTTGGACGTCATCCTGCTGTGATTTTATGGCATGTATCCAATGAATTTGGCGGCGAATGTCATTGTGCCTTGTGCCAGCAGTCTTTTCGCGAATGGCTGCAGGCGCGTTACGGAACCATCAGCCGGCTGAATGAAGCGTGGTACACCCTGTTTTGGAGCCACATATATGATAGCTTTGACGATGTAGAAAGCCCCTCTCCCCTGGGGGAAGAGCACCTGATGGGGCTTAATCTGGATTGGAAACGCTTTGTCACTGAGCGCACGGGCGATTTTCTTGCGCATGAAATACATGCTCTGCGGGAGGGCGGCGCCCGCCAGCCTGTCACTACAAATTTTATGTACGACTATGCCGGATTGGATTATCAAAAGCTTTCCGACCTGGTGGATATCGTTTCCTGGGACGCTTATCCTCTTTGGCATTCTGCGCCAGACGCACGGATCGCTGCAGAATGCGCGCTGCAGCATGACCGGATGCGCAGTATCCGCAAGGAACCCTTTCTGCTAATGGAAAGCGCGCTTTCCTCCACAAACTGGCAGCCCGTAAGCCGCCTTAAAAGGCCGGGCCTTCTGCAGGCTCAGGGGTTGCAGGCTCTGGCGCACGGTTCTGACAGTATTCTCTATTTTCAAATGCGTCAAAGCCGCGGCGCCAGTGAAAAACTGCACAGCGCTCTTATCGGGCATTTGGGGACAGGCGATACGCGCGTATTCCATGAAGCGGCGCAAACCGGGCTTGCATTACAACAGCTGCGGGAACTTTGCGGCACGCAAGCACCCGCGCATGCGGCTGTTTTTTATGATACCCAGAACCGCTGGGCTCTCGAAGGGTCGGAGGGGCCCCGCAACGCCGGGATATATTACCGCGAGACCGTTCAGAAATGCTACAATGCTTTGCGACGGCTTGGGCTTAACGTAGACGTGTTGGATCAAACGCAGCCGCTGGAAGGCTATCATATTGTGGCTGCTCCGATGCTGTATCAGCTACGTGGAGATATTGTCGAACGCCTTTTCGAATTTGTGGAGCGTGGCGGAAGCTTACTCTGTACTGCACTCACCGGCGTCACAGATGACAGCGATTTATGCTTTTTGGGGGCCACTCCATATGGTATGACGGAACTGCTTGGGCTGCAGCGTACTGAGGTGGACGCCTTATATGACGGCGAGAGCAATACGCTTGTCCGGCAGGCCGCTGACACCACCGATTTCGCACCGGTATACCGCTGTTCTCGCTTATGCGAGCTCATCAAGCTTTCCAGTGCAAAACCGTTGCTTGTATATGGAGAGGACTTCTACCGCGGCACTCCCGCTGCCACAATAAACCAATATGGGCGTGGATTCGCCTTCTACCTGTCCGCCGATGCAGAAGATAGCTGCTTTAATGACCTTCTGCGCTTCATTGCGTTGCGAGCACAGCTTCCGATACGCTTTCCCCAAGGTCTCCCGGAAGGGTTGGAGCTGACGGAACGAATCGGGCCGCAAGGCAGTTACATCTTCCTTCAGAATTTTTCCAATGCGTCTCAGCCCGTACCCAAGCTGCCAGCGGCTCAATTTTTCTGGGGAACACGCGGCCCCAAAAACGTTGACCTGCTGTCTCCTTTCGATACCGCAATATTTAAAGTCCCGGCATCCGAAGCATTTGATGAAAACAATAAAGGAGCCTCCGTCTTATGATTCTTAATCTTATCCATCGTCCTGCCACCGGACGGCTGCGCAGTATGTTTGAGCTGCAGCAGCAAATGGCGCATTCGCTTGGGCTAAAGGTAACAGTGCTCATTCCCTACGATACGATGTTTGAACCCGATATCGTCCAAGGCCTGCTGGAAGACCATTCCCGTTACGGCGATGAACTGGGTATATGGTTCGGTGAAATCGCAACCGATCGTATGAACGAGGTTTTTGAATGCCGCGAGCCTTTTCTTTGGCTACATACGCAAGAAAACAAGCGGCGTATTATTGATACTGTATTACACAAATTCTCTGCTGTATTCGGCTGTGCGCCGCGGGCAGTGGGAAGCTATCATCTCGACGCGGAATCCATGCGTCTGCTTCATGAAACCTGTCCAGAAGTTCAGACTTGCATTGCCGGGTGCTTTGAAGAGGGCGTCAAGGTTTTTCACGGATGCAATAATTCCTGGTATCTGTTTAATGAAGGCATGCCCTGGGGGCCTTGGTATCCTGCGCAAAATAACACCCTGCGGCCCGCCACCGATGAGGACGAATGGAGTGGTATGGTTGCTGTCCCACACCTCTGCCGTGATCTTGCACTCTCCTATGAAGGCCGCAATGATTTCTTTGCTACACATCCTGCCAATGTACAGCGCGCCATGGCCAACGAGGGCTCCAGCGCCCCTTATGTATTCAATCTTGTTGATTTATATCGCTATCAAGAACGGTTTAACCATGGTTTTTCCTATATAAATGTATTTGTTGGGCCGAACTGGTTGTCCGGCAGTCCCAACATTCAGGATACCGATGCAGAGACACAAAAGCTGTACTATGATTATCTCTCTTACTTTGTAAAGCTGCGCCAGGAAGGCGCTCTTCAGGATATGACCATGAGCGAATTTGCGCTGTGGTACAAGCGCAATGTGCCAGTCGGTGCTGCACAGATATATGATGCCAAAGAAATCCTTTACGGAGGCGGGAAAGAATATTTTTGGTCCATTTCGCCCCAAATGCGGCTTACATTGGACCTTTGCCAGGGTGGCTCCATTGGAGATTTACGTCCATTTGTTTCTCAAATACCGCGCTGTACGGGAGCAGACACCTCCGTTGGAGTCATGGGATCGAATCCCTATCTGATCCATTCCCAATATCGTACCGGGAATGCACATCACTATTCAGACGGTTCGCGCACAACACTGTTGATTGGATGCGGAAATGAAACGCTTGATCTTGCCAATACCCCGTTGCGTCTCGAAAAAATTCAGCGCCGGGATGATGCTATATTTCTGCAGCTCTCTTCTGCCCGACTCTCTTTTTCAAACGGTGTTTCTGCCGAAATACAAACCTCTTATGAAATTTCCGGCGCCAATCTGCGTATTCATCGCACGCTGCATACAGTATCTGACGCCGCCCAGAGGCTGCGTCTTACCGAGTATGTCAAAGGATGCTGGGGCGTCACCGAATATCCTGAATCGCTGAAGGGCGTCATATTGACGGTTCAAAACGGGCAGGGTGAAAAGGACACCCTTGAATTTTCCTATTTGGGACGTACCCGTCAGTTTGCCGAAGCCACATCCGCCGCCGTGTATATTCCTGCCCTGCAAACTGAGCTGGCCTTGACAACCGACCTCCCATGCGCGGCCAGCATCGTAGAAGGCTATCTTTTCAATCCGTACTATACTCTTTCCGTTTCCCGTGAGCTTGAACAAGGAGAGGAGATAACAACATGTCTGAGCATTCGCAAGCAACTATAAATTACCGTTGTCCGATATGCTTTTCAAGAGAAGTAGATGTCGTCCTGCATCGCACGGCCAACGATCAATACTACTGCACAAAATGCAGTTTTGCAGGCAGCAAAACAGACATTCGTGAAATGTATCGCGAATTGCGAAAAAAATACCGATTTGCGCAGGTTCGCCTTACTTTAAAAGACATTGAACAATTGTAAAACCTTTAAATTGTATAATTAGATACTTGAGCATAAACCATTATATTGCCGGTTTTCGCCTCGAATTAATTTCTGAATGCATATTGGTTGCTGCTTTTGGCCCCGTTGGCTCTTCAACGGGGCTGCTTTTGTATGTACCCGGCATTGAGCAGATCATCCAACGCCCGGCGCACATTGCTTATGGACAGCTTTGTATCCCTGCTGATCGTACGGACGTAGGGAAAGCATTTTCCCTTTCTGCCCGCACGGCTGCGCAGATACATGTATACCGTTACAGCCCGGCTGGACAGGTCATCCGCCCAAATGGTATCAAACCCGCCGTTCACTTGTTCTCCTGTATCATCCCCAGCTTCTGCCGGTCCGGGAACCGCTCCTTTCTCGGTACAATCTGCTGCTCCTGCGGGATACCATACTCTTTCAGTATCTTCTCCTCCTTTTTTCTCCTCTTTTTCTTCATCGCTTTATGTGCAGACAGCCCCGCGGAAATAGATCCGCGGGGCTGTTGCATCAGCGTTTTTTATATCCAGTTATCTGCATTTCGTCTTCTGACACGATTTGTCTTGTTACTTCTATTTGACTTTAAACTGTCAGCTATCTTTAATTGAATCCGCTTTTTTCTGCCCAAGAAGAGCCTTGCAAAATGCGGATGTTTCATACAGGGACATGTTCTGGGTGCTGTGCCCTCCCGGTTTTTCAACCAGTGTCATCTCTCCTCCGTCTCGCTCCACCTGCTTCATCAATTCATGTGACTGTGCAATCGGTACCGCCTTATCTTCCCTGCCATGCGCAATCACAAGATGTTTTTTCCTGTACAATCCCTTTGGGAACGCAGACGGCACTATCCCCAGCGCATATACTTTTCTCAACAAAGAATCACGATCCGTTGCACCGAATGCACGCATCATGCTTGGAAGCTGCGGCATTTTAAGAGGATCAAAGATTGGAAATATTCCCAAAAGAAGAGAAACTCGTTCCGGCGAAAGGCGAAAAAACCGATGCATCAGCAACCCTCCTGCTGAAGTGGCCCACAGCACTACCCGTTCACTTACAGGATAATTTTGGCCGATCCAGGTATACAGGTTTTCAATATTTTCCAGGCCGTCATCTTTGCCAAAGGTATCCGGTCCATTCGATACGACGGCAAAAATATATCCGCAGGAAACAGCAATATCTCTCTGCCGTCTATAAAAAGGAATGTCGCGATAACTTAGCGCGCCGCGCCCACTGCCATGAAACGCAAGAAGCAGCGGATATTTTCCCCCCGCTTCTGCAGATGGGGGCAATGCTATATACGCTAATCCTTGTTCTTCATGTTTCCCTACTCTGTTAGGAAGCCAAAAAACCAATTCCTGCATATCACTCATCGCTTGTTTCCACAATGTAAATGGCCCCATTATTACGAGAAAACAAATCGCCTCCGAGAGACTCATGGCTGGAATAATAACTAATCAGGTACCCGGAGTTATCCAGCTTGCGAGTAATTCCCATATAAGAAGAATCTCCCATGGAAGGAAGAACCGTCACGAGCTTCGGTTTTCCGTCTTTTGCAAGGTGAAATATGCCAGTATGCGGATACTCCTCGCTTGTATAAAAACGTCCCCCCAGGAAAATTTCATCCTTATCCAGCCAAAGAAGCGGCCCTCCCATTTGCATACCAAGTGAATTTTTTTCAAGGCTTTGATAAGGAGGCACCGCCGTCAGAAGATATGCTTCCCGTTTATCTCGATCCGTACGGATAAACACAAACAGCTTGCCTTCGTTGTTAAATGCCAAAGACGCTTCATTGGGCTTCTGTGTATAAGCGATTGGGATATCAGCCAAGTGTGTCCAATGCAGTCCATCCATAGATTTCATCAATCTACACGGCCGGTCTGGCGCAGGATCTTTCGGATGTGTAACACAATAAGCCGCTCCACGATAGTTTACAGGCCTCCAATATTTTTCTTCCCGTGCAAAGCAAACAGGTTCTTCCCATACACAACCGTCTGTCGACCCCATGCACCACGAGTCCGTTATCATCCGCGAAGCATCTTCCGCTGGTTCAATGGTAAAAAAATAACACAACAATTTTCCATTTAATTCCATAAACTTTGGTTCACGCGTATCCTTCCCGCAATGCACCCTGCAAACAGTCTCCCACTGTACTCCATCCAGCGATGAAAGGATCATGCAGCAATTTTCCGAGTTCACCATATGCTGGGGTCCTTCCATAAATCCCAGATAATATCTGCCGCGAAATGATACAATATCAGTAAAAGCACAGTGCATTCCCTGCACTGCATATACTTTTCTAATTTGTGTGATTTTCATACTTTCCTCCATTCAGAAAACATCAGCCTGGCCCGTTGACACAGCGCGAAACTGTATGGCAAAGATGCTGGCACACGGAGCGCCCCATGTGGATAATATTTCCACACGCACATACCTCATCTTTTCCGGGATTTTCAGCCGGCAGAAGCGGCGATGGCAGTCTCTATATGTAGCTGCACACCTCCATTCTTTCGCGTCAGGGGACGCCAATATGCGAAAATCTCTCGCCAGCTGCGGAGGCATCCGGTCCCATCCGTTTCCATAATAATTGGGGCGCAGTTGATTGTAGTCCCGGTTCAGATCCGTATCAAATATCACCTGCATCTCTATTTTTTCTTCCTGCAAAATATCCAACGAACATTGCAGCCAGGCCGGTTCTTTCGACAAAGGGCGCGACACCCATTGATTCGGTCTAAGCGTTGGACGTGTAAATGCTGTAAAAGCCTGCTCTGGAGCAAAAAAACCGGAGGCCCCATTCAGCCGAAAGCACGGATTCACCAAGCGAAGGCCCGTACGCCCTCCTATCGACCCTACACAACCACAAACCGGTGTTCGGCTGACCGCCAGTTCTACTGCCGCAGCAGGCAGACGTAAAAATAAATCACGGTCTTCCGGAAGGGGAAATTCAAACTGAAACTCCACCCATTGCGCTTTTCCTTCCAAACACGCGTGCGCTGTTCCCAAAACCGCCATATCATTGCATGCATTCCGCTGGGTGCCGCACAAACATTCTATTTCATATAGACACGGAACATCTGAATTCAGATAGAATTGTATCCCCTTGCATTCCGGCAGCGCCGGCAGCATAATCCATAGGTCTTCATCCAGCCGGTGCGTCGTGTCTCGCATTTCATTTTCAAACCGGCTGAAGCCCGATGCTTTTATTTCTGCCGCACGGACTTCACGGTTGTAATTAACGCCTGGGATCCACTGGTCGTCCCAAAGAAGCTCCTGCTGGAGTTTGAACATTTGAGAATCCGACAGTCCAGCCGGGAGTGTTTTCCACCGCGCGCACAAGGCCGCGGCTGTTCCAGCTGCCTGCCCCATGACTGCACAGGTCTTCATCACGCGTGCAGAAGCAAACGCCAGATGGCTCGCGCTCAAATCCCTGCCCGCTAAGAAAAGATTTTTCAGCTTCTGTGTATACAAACAGCGCAGCGGAATTTGGTATACACCTGCATCACGCTGCTCGCACGCTTCCTTTTTGGAATAGATCCCGCCAGGCGGATGTGTATCAATCGGCCATCCTCCGCCGCAAACGGCGTCTGGAAACGTCTTATGCTGTAAAATATCATTTTGAGTCAGGATATATGCGCCTTCCATACGGCGCGATTCCCGCCGAGCCGGCAAGCTCCCCACCCACTCCAGCTCCCAGGTTTCCGCCGAATACAATCCGCTGTTTTTGATGTAGTTCCATATTCCATATACCAGTTTCTGCAATTCCGCGCGAATTACATCCCCCTCTGCGATCGTGTCACCTTCCCCTCCTACTTCTATCCACCAAAAATCGCAACCGTTTGTCTCCAGGGAAAGGGACTTTTCATTTTCGGTAATGAGTTTGTGAATATATTCAATTTCATACGCAAAATCCGGAGCATGATATTTTACAGCATGCCCTGTATCTCTGGTATACAGCAACAGAGTGCTTCCCAATGTGACCGGTTCACTTTTTTCGGGTGCAAGCGACTCATGAAAACGGCCGCGCTCTTCCTGTCCCTGAAAAAACGGAACGCCCGCCAGAAAACCAACACGTCCATCGCCGGTACAGTCAATAAAAAACGCGGCGTGTATTTCAAGCTCTGTCTCCGTGGTCATCTGATATGCTATCAGAGACTCCAACCGACTGTCTTTCTCATACGTTCTCAAAACCGTAGTATTGAGGTACAGCGTAATATTTTTTTCGCGCATGACAAAGTCCAGTAAAATGCTGTCCCATATATATGGATTTCCCTGCGGATTGCGGTAAAGATTTTCCAAATCAAGTTCACCGACAATTCCTGTTTCAGCCGCATATCTGTTACGTCCCATGGCGGTAGCGCCTACCATCCATACCCGCATTTCACTGCTGGCATTCCCTCCCAGCACTGGCCGGTCCTGTATCAAAGCGGTACGCACACCAAGACGCGCGGCTGCAATCGCAGCACATACACCGGCCATGCCGCCGCCTGCAACAACAACGTCATAGCCTTCCGTTTTTACACGTTCCTTTTTCCCGTTCATGTTGTTCGCTCCAAAATCACATGTACCTTCCGGTACTCCTCTTCCGAAGGCAGGCGTCCCATCTGCGCAGTGTAGGCACGGCCCAGTCCTTTTACTTCCATAGCCGCTTTGATTGCAGCCGCAAAATTGGAAAAGCTTTCCGCCGAGCCTCCTCCCATCACACGGAACAGCTCGCACAAACGCTCCACACGGCCCTGTGCCTCCAGCACGCCGGCCACATCGCCGGACCGCGCCATCGCCTGCATTCGTACAAATAACTGCGGCTCCACACAGGCCAATGCATATACATAGTTTACTTTTAACAGAGCTGCATACGCGGCAAGGCTTTCTGAACCCGCATAATACAAAAAGTCCTCGCGTTTGGCCAACGCTGCCGCCAAACGTCCCAAGCGGGCGGCATCATTGCTTGTATCCTTTAACCCGATGATGTTGGGATGATCGGCCAGCTGCACCACGAGTTCCTCGCTTAAACCGCTTGGCAGCCGTGTGGGTTGGTTATACACAAGCAACGGTACAGGACTCATATCGGCGGCCCGCACAAAAAAACGTTCCAATTCCTGCTGAGAATATTTATAATAATAGGGAGCCGTAAGCACGACGGCATCGACTCCCCGCTCCGCCATTATTTGAATATTACTTTCCACGACAGAAAGACATGCATCGCTCACCATTGTCATTACAGGAACACGGCCTGCAGCCGCACACACTACGGCTTCAGCCATACGTTCTCTCTCCGCCTGCGGCATCGCAAAATATTCTCCTGTACTGGAAAGCGCAAATATACCGGAAAGCCCCCCCTCCACATAAAAATCCACCATTTTCCCAGCTGTTTCAACATCCACCGTACCGTCGGCGAAAAAAGGGGTGGGAGCCGCTGCAAATACACCTTTGTATCGTTCTAAATCCATCATAAACTCCTATCGGCATAGAGCCGGGCACACACGATGCATGCCCGGCCCTTATTGCTCCTTTATCGGTTTTATCTACCCAATCACGCAGTATGCGCTTGATAATATGTATTGTATTCGTCCACTACATCCTGCCAACCGTTGTTATAAATTTTCTCGATAAACTCGTCCCACGCATCCAGGGGCTTCTCTCCGTAGATGATCTCGATGCAAAGCTGCGGAAATTCTGTTGTGTACAGGTCCGATTTCAGGAAACTCTTTTCCGCATCTGACTGAATCCCCATCAGGCCTTCCTGTTCATACTGCTGCATTGCTTCTACACTGCGCGTGAGCCATTCTTTTTCGTAATCATGCTTTTCCGGAATGATGTCTTTCAGCCACAGCGCTTCGTCATTGGGACGGCGCAGCAGCTGAACATATCCACTGTACTGGCTGAACAGCGTATATTCCGGATCCAAGCGTTCAATGGTATCGCCATTCATTTGATAATGGACGCCCTCTACACCATTTCGCACGACATTCCAACCCTCATCAGAAAGGAACCAGTCCAGCACTTTGATAATCTGTTCTTCTTTGCCTTTCGCTGTGGTGGTAAGCGCCCAACCATTATACAAGCCGGCACTGGTTGAAACAGGAGACTCAGCAGCATACTGCTCCGAATTACTGCTTGTGGGGAAGTCCACAAATTCCAAATCTGCTTCCGGCGTAATACCACGCAGAACGCTCAGGTGGCGATCCATATTACCGGCAAACAACCGCAAAGCCCCCACTGCCCCCTGTTCCAAGCGCTGCTGCATGTCCGTTGTCCCTTTCAGGGAAATAAAATTGGGGTCCAGAGATCCATCGCTATACAAATCTCGGTAAAATTCAAGCACATTTTTAAAACGGCCATCCTGCGCAAACATTCCGTAAAGCAGCTCTCCATCTTCTCCCACATACCAGTTCTTATCCGCATGCCATGCCCGCGCAAAATAATCTATGCTGATTGCTCCGCTGCTGGTCATCAAGCCGCTTGTATCCGTTACACCATATGTATCCGCAATTCCGTTTCCGTCAGGATCCTGTGTAGTAACAGCCTTAAAATATTCGCGCCAATCCTCTATTGTTTCGGGCGTATCCAGTCCCAGCGTCTCCAGCCAATCACTTCGCAGAGTCATATAATCTTCCCGGATGATCGTACAGCGGGGAATCACATAGGTGGAGCCATTTGCATCCTTTACAGCATCCCATGCCGCAGCATGCGTATATTCCAGGATATTCGGTGCAATATCATCGGTGAGATATTCGTCCAGCGGCAGGATTATCCCGTTTTTGACCATCGAATCATACAGTGTGTCATTTAGGCCGCCGCTGGATGTATTCATGATAATAACATCCGGATAATCTTGGCCCGCTGCCATTGTTGCACTGCGTTTTTCTTCAAAGTTTGAAGACGGATACGCGATCCAGGTGATTTTTGCATTCGTTAATTTGTTCACTTCTTCCACCCAAGCATTATCGTCAGGTGAAAATTCGGCTGGTGCATACAACATGATGGAAAATTCCACCGGAGCTTCGGATTGTGAGCCACCGCTTGGCGCCGAAGATGAAACCACGGTTCCTGAAGACGAACTGCCTCCGCTACAAGCCGTGAAGCATCCCGCTAACAGGACGGCACACAAAACAATTGCCAGACACTTTTTCATTTCTTCTCTTCCTTTCTCTGTTTTTTATTTTCACCCTTTCACTGCCCCTAACATGATTCCTTTCATGAAATACCGTTGCAGGAATGGGTAGACCAACATAATCGGCAAAATTGTTACGACAATAGTAGCACACTGCATTGTTTTGGGCATGACCTGATTTATAACACTCGGATCCGCTAAAAGATCGCTGTTTTCTGTAATAATCTCTTTCAGCAGAATCGGCAGTGTCCAATTGCTGCGGCTGTTGATATACATGACAGCATCAAACAACCTGTTCCAGTTCGACACCGCATAAAAAAGTGTTACAGTTGCCAGCACCGGAATGGATAATGGTACTACAATTGTCCAAAGAATACGAAAATCTCCCGCCCCATCCATCTTCGCAGATTCCTCTATGCTATCCGGGATATTCTCGAAAAAATTTTTAACGATAATAAAATTGGTTGTCGTCATTGCGCAGGGCAAAATCAACGCCCAAAGCGTGTCGAGCAAATGCAGAGAACGCACTACAAGAAATGTAGGAATAATACCTCCACTAAACATCATTGTGAATACAATGCCAAACATCAACGCTCGGCTTCCACGCACCTTTTCCTTTGCCAGCGGATAGGCTGTTACGACGGTCAAAACCACATTGATTACTGTCCCCAGCAGCGCAACCGTAATGGTATTGCTGTACGACGACATAATGAGTGGGTTGGATAAAATCGTTTTGTAAGCATCCAAGTTGAATTCTGCCGGGAATATCATTGCAGGATTCTGCAAATATCCCGTATAGCTGCTCAAAGAAATTGCCAAAACATTAATAATGGGATACAGCGTAATAATTCCCAAAAGTGACAAAACAATATAATTGACGGTATCGAACACCACTTCTCCTTTTGTGCGGCGAATGCGGTTGGGAGAACGAGCTGCAGACCTTTGCATCAAAATATCCCCCTTTCTCCAAACACCCGAGCCAGTTTGTTGGCACATACCAACATTACAAAAGAAATACAGGATTTGAATAAACCCACCGCAGTGGCAAAATCATACCGGGTGTCAACCAATCCTATCCTATACACATAGGTTTCAAAAACATCTGCCACCTCATAGACATTTGGATTATATAATAGAAAAATCTGTTCAAAGCCGTTGTTCATAAGGTTTCCGATTTTCATCAGCAGCAATACAATAATAGTCGATTTTAATCCCGGCAACGTGATATGTAGAATCTGCTGCAGTTTTCCCGCTCCGTCAATACGGGCCGCCTCATAAAGCTGCGGGTCGATGTTTGTCAGCGCTGCAAGAAAAATAATCGTATTCCAGCCCATTCCGTGCCACAAATCTGAAAGCACAAGAATTGTACGAAATTTTTCTTTGCTGGCCAAAAAATTGACAGGCGTTCCCCCCAATGCCTTAATTAGAACATTGACGATACCATCCGAGGGAGAAAGCAGATTGGTGACGATGCCTGCAATGACCACCCAAGACAGAAAATACGGAAGATAAACCACTGTCTGCAGTGTACGCTGAAACTTGCGGTTGCGCACTTCATTGAGCATGATTGCCAAAACAATGGGAACAGGAAAACATACCGCCAGCTTGTAGAAGCTGATGCACAGCGAGTTTCGGAACACCCGAAAGAATGCATCACTGCCAAACAACTGGCGAAAATGGTCAAACCCGACCCATTCACTGGACCATATGCCGCTGAAAATATCAAAATCCTTGAATGCAATTACAATACCCGCCATGGGGGCATAATGAAAAATTATGTAGTACAGAATACCGGGAACCAGCATTAGATAGAGTGCCTTGTTCGCACGCACATGCTTTCCGAATGACATTCTCTGATTCACTGTCAACCGTTTTTCTGGCGAAGCCGTCCGGCGATGAGCCAAAATAGCACTGGCCATATAAATTAACTCCTCCTGTCATGTTGTCTTCGTCTTCAATTTTAGAGCATTGCCGCGCTTGCTACAATGGCCGCTGAAAGTTATTTGGTTTGGAAATTTGTTCTGATTTTTTCGCCTAACGCCGATTTCGCAGCAAAAGGTTCGAATTATTGCAATAGAGTTCTCATATTTGCTTTTTTGCACAAAATAATTTTATAATCGATTAAATTAATAGCACTAATATGATATAATTATAATATTTAAAAGCGTATTCACTCAAACGCATTCCATTTTCCCTGGACGAAAGGAGCCCATCATGAGTTACAGCGTTCTTTTGGTGGATGACGACCAACGCATCCGCATGGGGTTGGCCAAACACATTGATTGGGGACACCTCGGCTATGATTCACCCATATTGGCAGCTGACGTTTCCCAAGCGCGGCAGGCTCTGCTGGCCAACAGAGTCGACATATTGGTTACGGACATCCGCCTTCCGGATGAATCAGGCCTGGAATTTTGTCGTCAGGTTCGCTCCATGTATCCTGATATGCCTATTTTTATTCTCAGCGCTTTCAGCGATTTCGAGTATGCTCGTGAGGCGATTCGTTTTGGCGTAAAACACTATTTCACCAAGCCGACGGATCTGCAGGCTTTTTCATCAGCAATGGCCTCCACCCGGGATGAACTGGATCAAAAAAGGCGAACACGGGAAAGACAGTCTGCCCTGGAAAAGCGTTATTCGCGTGCATATCGTTTTTTACTTTCGCATTTATGGGCTGACTTGGCCAGAGGCGTTATACGTGAGGATGATTCGCTTCACGCTTTTTTTGAAGAGAACCATATTGTATTGCCTTACCCCTGTTTTTCTCTGATGAAGCTTCAGGCTCCACCCAATATAATACATGCAGAGCAGAGCTTGCTTCGTGATTCGCTGGAAGAGGCTGGATGTATCGTCCATCATTTTTCCCGCACAGAAAACAGCGTTTGTTTTCTCCTGAATGTTCCTGATGAAACCTCTGTAGAAAATGCTCTAAAAGATTTTACTCCCAAGGCAGCGCCCGAGATACAGCTTTGTATCAGTTCTTTTGTTTCTTCGCTCAGTCAGTTGCCGAAATGCATGACGCAGCTTCAGCGCGCAGCAGAAGCCTCAGGGCAAATACGACGTTATTCTCCATCTTCTTCAGAGAGCGCCTCCGACGGCTTCTCTTCTGAAAGCGGTTTGGAAAGGGAGCTTCTTGACGCTGTAAGCACCAACGATGAAAAAAAGGCAAAAGAAACGCTGGAGCAGTTATACCGTTTGTATGTCCACCTATCCCCAGATGCTCGATGCGACATTTTTGTTCAGCTCTTGGCACGCTTGCAGCAGTACACACGCCGTTTTGGTGTAACTTTGTCCTCTCTTTACGGCTCTGATTTTTCCGCTTCCCGCACAGCACAGCAGCTTCTTTCACCGCTCCAGATGGATCTCTGGCTCCAAGAGCATATCCGTCGCCTTCTATCACTGTTGCATCAAAGCCATGACTCCTATTCTACGCACATCATCAACGAAATACGCAAATATATTTCTGCGCATTTTTCAGAAGACATCACACTTTCTTCTGTGGCGCAAGCCGTACATTTGAGTCCTTATTATGTCAGCAAAATGTTTAAAAAAGTTACGGGAGAAAAATTTATTGATTATCTCACATCTGTTCGTATGGAAAAGGCAATGGAACTTCTTTCCTCTCGCGACAGCCGCATATACGAGGTCGCAGAGCGTGTGGGATATAAAAGCACCAAACATTTTTCGCAGGTGTTTCGTACATATACCGGAAAGGCTCCTTTCGAATACAAAAAAAGTGCCTGCGGGAATGACGAGGCGTGAATATCATGAAGTTTAAAAATAAACGAGCATTTTTTTCCAACTTCATTCTTATGCTTTTCAGTGTGTTTGTTCCCTGTATATTTTTCTGTACTCTTATCAGTTATCTCTGGATGCAACAGGCGCAGGAAGATGCATTCGCCAATGACGGGATGATGCTTTCTCTTGCTTCACGCACCTTTGACACTGTCCTGCGGGACACAACACTGGCTATCGGCCTAATGGAGACGGACGACCAACTCACGGCATCTTTATCGAGTTCATCACAAGAATTGATGAATATGCCTGCGGCTCAGTTTCTTGGTCTGGAGTCTGCTTGGAACGATACCGCACGCATTATCATGGCCAAACCATATGTCAGTGAAGTGTATTTCTTTCTGGAACGTTATCCTGATTTTGTGTTTACAGAAGATGGAATTTCCGCTTTGAGCAGCATTCCTGACACGCGATGGCTGGATATATATCACAATCAGGAACCTTCTGTCCATTTGTGGGCACAGCCTCTTAGCGCCAATCCTGCGCTGCCACAGAGAAGCGAACATTCTATTTATATTTACCGACGCCTTCCTTATCTTCACTGGCCAGACGAGCTAAAGGGCGTTATTGCTGTTCGCCTGGAGGAAGCCTATTTCGATGCACTTTTTGATGATCTTCCACAAAATACTTTGCGAAATATTTTCATTTTAGACGACAAATTTACACAACTTTATTCTCTGCACGGAGGCACCTACACCCAGTATCTGCAGGACGAAGATATTGTGTTTGGAGAACGCGTAAATTTCACGCGCACAACTTCTCAGGGAAAAATTCTGATTTCCGTCGTGAATTCTTCTGCTTTTAACTGGAGTTATATCTCTATTCTTCCACTATCTTCCATATCCGGCCAATTTAAAAACATGCGCCGATTTGTATACCTTTTCATTATTCTTGCTTTCTTTATCAGTATATGCCTTGCTTCCTTCATTACCCGCCGAAATTACCGGCCGATACGCACTATGGTGCAAATGATTGATACTTACCGTACAAAGGGAATTATAGAAGATGTCGAAAAATATTCGCATGACGAGTATGGTTATGTTATTTACAATCTTGTCCAAACGCTGGTGGCAAAACAGAGTGCTGAGAAGAATCTTGCAATAGAGAAGCTGCTGCAGAAAGAAGCAAGTTTATTAGCGATGCAAGCCCAAATTAACCCACATTTCCTTTATAATACACTTGAAGTAATCAACTGGGAGGCAATTGATCTTCTGGGCGCCGGAAATAATATTTCTCAGATGCTGTTATGCCTTAGCTCTAATCTTCGCTACATTACACAAAAAAACGGACGTCTTGTTGCATTGCGTGAGGAACTGGACAACCTGGCGAAATACATCACGCTTCAAAAACTCTTCACGGATGACAAAATTTCTTTTTCTTTTCGTATTGATAACCAGTTGCTGGAAAGCAAAGTACCGAAACTCATTTTACAGCCTTTGGTGGAAAATGCACTCACGCATGGCCTTCCCAATGCCTCCTGCGGCATTGTACGTATATGCATCCAAGAACGGTGCGGTGGGGTACGCATAAAAGTGTTGGACAACGGTAAAGGATTTTCTTCTGAGAAACTAAAAACAATACAAAATGATCTTGAACAAGAAAACACAGCCTTGCGCACCAGACACCTTGGCTTGAAAAATATTGACAGCCGACTCAAACTGTTGTATGGAAAAGAGTATGGCCTATCGATTCGAACCAAGCAGAGCCGCGGCACTTGCATCACCGTTTTTCTTCCCAATGATGAGAGTGAGAATCATTCATCCTCATAATGAGCGGCAAAAGACCGCGTGAAGCTTCTATCTGGAGTTCCATGCGGTCTTTTTTATGCTTCTTCCGAGTATGAGCGGCAATGGCGGTACTTTCAACAATCTGTTCCTTTTTGGGTGCCCATGCCTCCGCCTCGTCAAAGAGAAGGCTGAGCAGTCCAACCAGTCCGCTGTAGTCTGCTTGGAGGATACGCCGAACGGCCGTGCCCAGCCCGGTATGCCGTAAGACTTCAAGGAAGAAAGAAGAGATGGCGAGGAAATCGTCTTTTCCGTCCAGCCAGCGTCCGCTACCACAAGGTTTGGTGTCATGGGGTCAAGTCCACATTCCAGGCATTCCACGGATACGCAAAGCGACTTTAAGCCAATGGAAAGATACATCCGTTTATCCAATCTGCTCCCTTCTGTATAGTTTTTTATTATGCACGAGCCTTCCCAGCAAAACAAAAGACCCACCGCTGTTTCGAACAAAACAATGGGTCCTCTGATCTGAACTGTAGGCAGATGAATGCTCTTGTAAATATACCTAGATATAAAAAGCCACCGTTCATTTTGAGATGAACAGTGGCTATATGGTGCCCTTTCAGGGACTCGAACCCTGGTCCCGCTGAATAAAATTCAGCCGCTCTAACAACTGGAACACACTCTATCAGCAGACACCGCTGGGAGGTATTGCATTCATAATTCTTTTTGCACAGCTTCTACCTTTTGCTAAATTAGTAAAAGTGTTATGGCGTGGAGCTGAGGCTTTGGGCACATTGCCGAAACATGTGCCCTTATCCTCTATTTGCACTTCTGTGCTGCGCTAACTTTCCGCGGATTTCTTCCAGTTTTTCTATATCTTGCACATCCATGTCCTGGGCAATCGTACAAGAGTTTACAAAATCAACAATAGATTTCGTCGATGCTTTCTCCTGAAACATTCTTTCCAGTCTATCAATGTTATTTTGTTCTATGGTCCGATAAGGAACTGTCGTTTTTTTGAACTCGCTCGGAACTAACTCTCTCACGCCACCACCATAGTATCGGCCGTTATATTCGCACTGAGCCAACGTCATAGAATTATAAAAACAAAATACAAAGCTCGCTTTGTCATATTCTTGTTTTAGGCGTATATGATATCCTGCATCTGTTGTATGGATATTGGCCTCGTTAATATACAAGCGCGGTAAGGCTCCATATCGCTTAAAAAATATTACGCCGCCTTTGTTTACAATAGGGACACCATACCAAGGGATCCGATTTATGCATTTGAATCTTTTTTCAATGCAACGCTGTTTTCATCCTTTTTCTGTTTCCCTGCCCACTCCAAGTACTCCTTGAGCGGTTCCGGAAGCGTTTCCTTTACCCGTGCCAGATCCAAAAGATACATCGGCTTACTATCTCTTTGAAGTTGTTCTATCGTACTGTTGTCAATAATAATCGTATTTTGAGTTATAAAAGAGGATTTTTGCAAGATAGGCAACACATATTTTTCACATGCACACTCTTTGACCTTTTCTTTGGTCAATATAAAATATACGTTCCCTCCTGTAACGATACCGGGAGCTATTGCACCTGTTTCATCTACTCTTTTATAATTTGCAGTCTTACTTTTAAGTAAGGTAATTTCTTCGTCAGAAAGAATTGCGTTGGACCACTTTTGCAGGGGCTTATTTTTTTGAATAATATTGGTACGGATTGGCTTACGCTGGTCTGCATCTTGATAAATATTATAAAGGATATGCGGTGGGCACTGTTTTTTATTAGTGAGATATACAAGGCATATTTCTTGTTCTATATCCGAAAAAATAAATTTTTGAAAAGAGATAATGTGGATGGTATTGAACCGGTTTTCCAAATAAAGCCTTAATTTTTCAGCATATTGTACCTGTAAAAATTCCATAGGCAATACAAAAAAAATCGCGCCTCCCGGCCTAAGGACGCGGCATGCGCCGATTACAAACGCTACCCACATGTTTTGCATGACAGCTCCTGCAAGACCCTCTGCTTTGCACAACTCTCGCGCTTTGTTTACCGTTTCGTCTTCCATTATCTTCGGATTGATGTAAGGCGGATTTCCCACTACAAGCGAATAATGGTGGCTTGCTACCATCGCGTACTCGACAAAATCAGCCTGCATGATCCCAAACTTTTGACCTTTATATTTTTTCTGTAGTTCGGTGACTTTAAAATCAAATAATTCAATAGCATCTATACGAGCGGCCTTGAACTGTAGTAAAGAAAGGAACCTTCCGTCTCCAGCCGAAGGTTCCAATACATTTGAAAGGTCCTGTTTTTGAGTCTGTAAGTAGTCCACCATAAAGTTCACTAAATTTTCTGGCGTATAGTATGACCCCGTCAGCTTTTCCTCTTCCATTTATTCACCTTCCGCCACTGCTTGAGAGATGTATTTTTTTAGCCATATGGTAACCTTTATGTAATAGTCTTTTTCTTTTTCCTTTAATTGCCCTTGTACAAAAAGTTCTTTAAGTGCTCTCTGGTGTTGATATAATTGTCCAATCTGCCAAAATAGTTCTGTCCTACGTATATCAAAATGAAGGCTCTTACACATGTTTTCCCCCAAAGGGGTAAGCCCTACGATGTGCCCCTTATCGTCGCGTGCAAGATGCAGATCGAATTCTTCTGTTGCTGGGTCAATAAAGCCTTTCTCTCCGTCATTTGGCTTTGTAATATCCTCGGTGGGCCACTTGTTTGATTTTATTTGATTGCACTTGGCACAGCACAGTACCAAATTGTAGTAATCGTTTTTTCTATCCGGGTCCCAGGTTTTGGGTACAAAATGGTCGATTTGGAATCTTTGATACATCATTTGACTGCTTTTTCCGCAATACCCACATAGTTCAAAAAAATCGGCGCGTAAAATATCTTTTGCATCTGTATAATGATTTAGCTCCGAAATTCCTGGCCGTCTGCGTATTACTTTATCCCCATGCACTCTCATTGTGATAGCCCCTCTATCTATTTTTTATATTCCTTTAATATAGCATCCCCCACTTTTAAAAGTTCGCCCAAGTCTTGCTCGAATTCTGACCCTAACATCCTTTTCGGAAGTTTTTCTACCATTCCATATGCTTACTGCGGTGAACAGCTTCCTGCGCTATATGGAGCACCCGGACTGCTTTGTCTGGCAGCTGAAGGTGCCGCGCACAGCCTACTGCTCACAGGACAAAAAGCTGAAGCTTGAGGAATACAAACGGTTGGTTTCCGCCGCAGGAAAAAACGGATTCAGCAGCTCTTTCTACTGCTCCAAACAATCTGTGATACGGGTGTTCAGGTGTCCCAGGCAGAGCAGACGACGCTATGAATGCCCTCGTGGCGGGCACGCTACGCCGTCTACTTTTTACCGTTGGAACAAACCTTGAGGAACGTGCTCCTAAGCATGCAACAAGTGGCAGCGTCGGTTTCAGGCTTTGGTGAGTTTACCTTGCCGGAAGAATATTCCAGAACTCATTCACTACCCTTGCAAGACGAACTTCTTTTACACGGGAGATTCTTCACGCAGACGAAACGCCGATGCAGGTGCCGAAGGGAACAGCAAGACCGTCGTCAGTTGTCCTGTTTGAGTACCAG
>Ga0129308_1000894_pt1 | contig 37386 bp, 34 predicted proteins | sample L827metagenome_FD_94440 | JGI IMG/M metagenome (GOLD analysis project Ga0129308, IMG submission 94440) | Ring-tailed lemur group fecal microbial communities from Wisconsin, USA - L827 metagenome | ecosystem: Host-associated > Mammals > Digestive system > Large intestine > Fecal | place: USA...
GACGCCAGGTCCAAGAATGGAAGCCGATATACCGATTGCTCCGTCATTATACAGCTTAAGCAACAAGATGGGTAATTCCTTACTGGCTGTAAGGGGTATTAACCATAAATACATTGTAGTAGAATGGAGTGCCGGATACGGCACATGATTGTCCGGTACTCCGCACCGGAGTGGCATGTGAAAAGCCTGTTACGGAAATCAAGATTCTCTGCAAAGGGGAGTAATCTGGTTTTCCTACACAGCCTTTCCACACACCACAAGACCACCGTCATCAGCCGCTTTTTATTCTGGAAGATGCCGCAGGGAAAATGGTGATCCGGTTCTTACAGTGGGCGGCAGATGACAGGCAAGTTTCGCAAAGTGGCAAGCCACTATGCACCGGAGCCAGCCTTTGGGCTGTTCCTAAACTTGCCATGGGGCGTCTGCCCCTTGGAACCCCGGCACGTCAATGGTGTAAGTAATCCTGTGAAATGTCCACCGGACATTCCTTCGGAAAACTTACTGATTGACTAGGACGCTGTCCTGCACCTGCCAAAGGGGAATATTGCATTTCCCCTTATGGAATCCCCTGCTAGTCTACCAGCCGGAAATGTTATGGCTGATTCTATTTATGGAAAGAGGAATGAAGAAAGGAGCCGAAAATTTATGCGAAAACGAAATTATACAGTAACGATACGAATGAACAAGGCGGAGTACGACCTGCTTCAAAGCAAAGTAAAAGAATCTGGGCAAACCCAGCAGGCAGTTGTACTCCATGCGATAGCAGATTTAAAAATTGCATCCACAGAGGAAGTGGAAGAACTGAGAAAGCTAAACCAGATGCTTGCAGAGGTACTCAGCCAGCTTCGTGGTGTAGCCACAAACCTCAACCAGATCGCAAGAAAAATGAATACGGATGGTGTTATGCCAATGGAAGAAGTTCTGTATTATCTCAATCGGAACATCCTCAAATACCGGAAGGAGAGTGAAAAGATATGGCAATCAATAAGACGATTAATAAGCGGACAAATACTCATGGAGCAATGAGAAACTGTATCGAATATGTTCTGCGTCAAGATAAGACCAGTGAACAGTTTGCTTATGTAACTGGTCCGTATTGTCATGATGAAATCAATTATGATCTGGTATACCGCACATTCCTGGAAGAAAAGAAATTGTGGAATAAAGACTCTGGAAGAATGTATGCCCACAATATTATTTCCTGGCATAAAGATGAGCAGATCACACCGGAGCAGGCATTTGAATTTGGAAAGGAATTTGCAGAAAAATGGTTTCAGGGATTTCAGACATTGGTTGCAGTCCATAAAGACAAAGACCACATTCACTGTCATCTGGTGACCAATTCGGTCAGTTATGAAGATGGGAGAAAGCTGCACAGTACCAAAAGAGATCTGGAAAGGATGAAGCAGCTCACGAACCAGATGTGCCGGGAATGGGGACTGACCGTTGCGGAAAAGGGAAAACACTTTGATGGCAGCCAGATTGAGAAAGGGGAAGTCATTGCATGGAGCAAGGATAAATATAATCTCTTCCGACAACAGGCAAAAGAAAGTTTTGTGGCTGACTGTGCAATGGCGGTATTGAAAGCGTTGGAGTGTTGTATTAGCAAAGAGAAGTTTATTGAAAAAATGAAACTGTTTGGATGGAAAGTGAACTGGACAGAAAAAAGAAAACACATCACGTTTGAAAACCAGGACGGGAAGAAAGTACGTGATAGTAATCTGTCCAAAACCTTTCATCTGAATATCAGTAAGGAGGCGTTGGAGCATGAATTTAATGGAAATTACGAAAGGATACGAGCCGAAGCAGAACGAACAAACGGATCAGACGAAGAATTCGCCGAATACTACCGACAAGTGGAAGCAGCTTGCGAAGAAACAGGCAGAAACGCTGGAGAAAGTGACGGCAGAGAAGGACGAGTTGCAGGTGAGAAATCAGAAGATGAACGAGTTTATTCAGGAATTTCAGGAAAGGACACACACGTTGAAAATAGAAAAACAGAAGCTATTCTTCGAGAATCACAGGCTGCAAGAAGAAATGCAGAAATCGAACGCCGAAATTCAGCAGATGACAGTAGAATTGTCCGAAATGCGGAAACTCAATCAGTCTTTACAGCAGAGCAACGACGACTTGAGGAACAGAAACGGATTGATGAGCAGGAGCGAGCAAGAGCAGCTCGAAAACGAAATAAAAGACGTTCGGGACCGGAACTCTAAATTACAGATACAGGTGAACAAGTCATCGGTGGAAGCGGTTGAACAGGCACAGCAGAAGCAGGAAGAAGCAGAAAAACAGGCAAGGACGGCAGAGAATCAGGCTGAAAGAGAAAGAAAACGGGCAGATGTGGAGATACAAAGAGCCAGGAGAAAAGCAAAAGCTGAAATTGATGATATGAAAGAAAAGCAGTTCTTCTGGCAGTGGGGATATCTTTGTGTTATTTTCTTTTCGCTTATTCAGAATGGAGCATTTCAGAGGGATTTATTGCAGCTTATCACGGTGCCAATCAATTGGTGCAGAGAATATGTGGTATGGTTTGAACAGTTGGATTACCTTGGATATTCTGCAGGAGAGGTAATCTTTGAACGAATATTTTCAAGTGCTGTGATTATGGCAGGAATTGTCGGATGTGTAATTCTTGTATGGGGTGGAATTGAACAGTATAGAAAGATATGGGATGATATTTATAAAATGGTTTTGATAGCCAGTATTTCTTTCGTGGCGGTGCTTGGAAATATGGTAAGGGAATATTTTCCAGGAAATTTGTTTTTGGTGATTTTAATTATAAACATTGGAACAATTTTATTTAGAATATATCTGAAATATAAATATCCTCAAATTAGTTTGTATAAAAAGTAAAAAACACATTGACTTTTATCTATTTGTTTGGTAGACTATGACACATAGAAAATATTCTATGTGAGGTGATGCAAATGGAAAAAATATATTTAGATACTGCCAAAATCCTGAAAGCAATCGCAGAACCAAAAAGGTTGAGAATAGTAGATATGCTATCCTGTGGTGAGTTGTGTGCCTGTAAGATACTGGAAGCGTTTCATATTACACAGCCGACCTTATCGCATGATATGAAGCTGCTCGTTGATGCAGGACTTGTAAATGACCGCAGGGAAGGAAAAAATATTTACTATTCGCTCAACGAGGAAAAAATCAGAGTGTTGCAGAGGATTCTGGATAATATTTTTACCCCAAGTTCAGACTGTATTTGTCACAGAGTATCTGAAAGTAAGTGTGATTGAGTCGATGTTATAAAAGACATCGACTATCATATAGATTATCACATAGAAATATTTCAATTATTCAATTTAAAAGGAGAAAAATACTATGAAAAAAATGTGTATTTATGAACCGGCACTTTGTTGTGAAACTGGTCTTTGCGGAGTTAATGTTGATCCTGAACTGCTCCGAATTTCTAGTGTTTTAAACACATTAAAACAGGAAGGAGTCATTATTGAACGATATAATCTGAATAATGCACCAATGGAATTTGTGAAAAACAATATAGTAAACTGTTATGTAAATGAAAAGGGTGTGGAAGGACTTCCAGTAGTTACACTCGATGGAGAAATTGTAATTACAGGAAGATATCCAGCAAATGATGAAATCTTAAATTTGCTGGAACTTCCGGCACAGATGCTGTTACCAAAAGGAACAGTTTCTGTTAGCTGTTGTACGAACGAAGATAAGAATAGCTCTTGTTGCTGTGGAACGTCAGAGACTGATGCAGAAGAAAACAAAAAAGATGAGAAAGGTTGTTGCTGTAGTGGAGAGCACTGCTGTTAAGGGAGGGTATAATGGAAAAGTTTGAACCTGAAAAAGTGAAGCTGACAAAATATTTGTTTTATACAGGAAAAGGTGGTGTCGGGAAAACATCTATTGCCTGTGCAACCGCAGTCAGACTTGCTGACAGTGGAAAGAAGGTATTTTTGATCAGTACAGATCCGGCATCCAATTTGCAGGATGTATTTGAAACAGAATTGAATAATAAAGGAGTTGCAATATTAGAGGTGCCGGGACTTGTGGTAGCAAATCTTGATCCTGTGCAAGCGGCGGCAGAATATAGGGATAATGTGATTGCTCCCTATCGTGGAAAGCTGCCGGAATCTGTGATTTCTAATATGGAAGAACAGCTGTCTGGTTCCTGCACAGTAGAAATTGCGGCATTTAATGAATTTTCCAGATTTATTACAGATACTGAAATCGGAGAGCAGTTTGATTATATCATTTTTGATACAGCTCCAACCGGACATACACTTCGTATGTTGCAGTTGCCTTCTGCATGGAACGGATTTATCAGTGAAAGTACACATGGAGCTTCCTGCTTGGGACAGCTATCCGGACTGGAAGACAAAAAGATGATGTATAAAGAAGCTGTGGATACATTAGCAGACAAGGAACAGACAACGCTGATTCTTGTGAGCAGACCAGAAGACACACCACTCAAAGAAGCGGCAAGAGCCTCTGCAGAATTGTCCCAGATTGGAATCGAAAATCAATTATTGGTTATGAATGGGATACTGGAAACTAAATCAGACGGTTTATCAAAAAGTCTTTATCAAAAACAGCAGACAGCACTTGCGGATATGCCGAATAGTCTGAAAACAATGCAGACATTTTATGTACCACTGCGTGCCTATAATGTGACTGGTATCAGCCATATTCGTTTACTGTTTACAGAAAATACAATCATATCAGAACAGACAGAGAGTAGCTTACCAGAAATACCGCATTTAGGGGAGGTGATCGAAGACTTATATCAGAGAAAGAAAAAAGTCATTTTCACGATGGGAAAAGGTGGTGTTGGAAAGACCACAGTTGCAGCGGCTATTGCACTGGGACTGGCAGAAAAGGGCGAAAAAGTGCATCTTGCGACAACAGATCCGGCAGCTCATTTGCAGTATGTAATTGCAGAGACAAAGGGCATTACCATGAGCCATATTGATGAGAAAGAAGAATTAAAGAAATATCAGAAGGAAGTTTTGACAAAAGCCAGAGAGACCATGTCGGAAGATGATCTTTCCTATGTAGAAGAAGATCTTCGTTCACCATGCACTCAGGAAATTGCAGTATTCAGAGCATTTGCAGAGATTGTGGAACATGCGGAACAGGAAGTGGTCGTAATTGATACGGCTCCAACTGGTCATACACTTCTGCTTCTTGATTCTTCGCAAAGTTATCATCGGGAAGTGGAACGAACTCAGGGCGGAAATATTCCAAAATCGGTACAAAATCTTTTGCCGAGGCTGAGATCAGAAGAAACAGAAGTTCTGATCGTCACCCTTGCAGAAACCACACCGGTATATGAAGCATTTAGGCTGGAGGAAGACTTGAAGAGGGCACAGATTACGGCAAAATGGTGGATTATCAATGAGTCATTTTATCAGACAGAAACATCTGATTCATTACTTAAAGCAAAAGTAAAACAGGAAATCAAGTGGATCAGTCGGGTTGCAGAACACACAAAAGGAAATTTTGCTGTAATTAATTGGAAAGCAGATGAAATTAAAGGGAAAAAACTAAAGGAACTATTTTGAAGGAGAGAAGGATAATGGATAACAAAAATTCAGGAATCAGTTCCTTTCAACGTCATCTGTCTGTGTGGGTGCTTGCCTGCATGGCAGTAGGAATTTTGATTGGAAAATTCCTTCCGGCAATACCGGATTTTTTTGGAAAACTTGAAATAGCACGGATATCAATACCAATCGCCATTTTAATATGGGTTATGATCTATCCGATGATGCTGAAAGTAGATTTTCAGAGCGTGAAGCAGGTGGGGAAGAATCCCAAAGGGCTGTTTGTTACATGGATTGTGAATTGGCTTGTGAAGCCGTTTACCATGTATGGAATTGCTTATTTATTCCTATTTATTATTTTTAAAGGTCTGATCGCACCAGATCTGGCAACAGAATATCTCGCCGGAGCAGTGCTTTTGGGGGCAGCACCATGTACGGCAATGGTCTTTGTGTGGAGTACATTGACTCATGGAAATCCTGCATATACGGTAGTTCAGGTAGCAACGAATGATTTGATCATTCTTGTGGCTTTTGTTCCGATTGTGAAATTTCTTCTCGGGGTTTCTAATGTCAGTGTTCCGTATAGTACCTTGTTTCTGAGTATTTTTTTGTTTGTAGTTATTCCACTTGCAGGAGGAATTTTGACAAGAATCGGTATCGTAAAAAATAAGGGAAAAGATTATTTTGAAACTGTTTTTATTCACAAGTTTGACAATGCGACTACAATAGGATTATTGTTGACATTAGTACTGATCTTTGCGTCACAGGCAGAAGTGATTCTTTCTAATCCGTTGCATATTGTGCTGATCGCAGTACCGCTGATCATCCAGACCTTTTTAATTTTTTTCCTGGGCTTCGGAGTCTGCAAAGTGGTTCGGTTGCCATTTGACATTGCGGCACCGGCTGGAATGATCGGGGCATCAAACTTTTTTGAACTGTCTGTTGCCGTCGCAGTAGCACTGTTTGGAACCACAAGCCCGGCAGCACTTGCCACTACGGTAGGAGTGCTGACAGAAGTTCCTGTAATGTTGACCCTTGTGAAGATCGCAAACAGATCGAAAGGAGCCTTTCATGAATAAGAAAAAAGTAGCATTTATCTGCGTACACAATTCCTGTCGGAGTCAGATCGCAGAAGCACTGGGAAAGAAACTGGCTGGGGATGTGTTTGACTGCTATTCAGCCGGAACGGAAGTAAAACCACAGATCAATCAGGATGCAGTGCGGCTGATGAAAAAGTTGTATGGAATTGATATGGAGAAGACACAGCACAGTAAGACCTTTGATAAGATTCCATCGCCAGATATCGCCATTTCAATGGGATGTGATGTGGGGTGCCCGTATATCGGAAGAACATTTGATGACAACTGGGGGCTGCAAGATCCTACGGGGCAGAGTGATGAAGTATTTATAACGGTGATTAAAGAAATAGAGAATCTGATAGAAAAGTTGAAAGAAGAAAATGAGTGAAGGAAAATTAAGTTTCGCTAAGTTTCATTTATATAAGTGGCTGAGAAGAATTTAATAGAAAATATGCAAAAAAGGCATTGAAAACCACAGGATTATTGGTTTTACAATGCCTTTTCTTTATGCAAAGAGGAAAAATACAGTAAATTTAAGTTTTGCTAAATTTCGCTAAGTTTTATTTGTTTGATTTCCGCCACTGCTTTGATGGTTCACGTTTCCCACAATCATCACAGGTCTGCGGCCAGTTGATTTTCCATTCAAAATATTCATCTCTGGTAATTTTTTCGGATTTCAGTTCTTCTTTTCTAAGTGTCCATTCTTTCAGAAAATCATTAAGAACCCCATAATTAAACCACATGCCAACAGGCGGATGAGCAGGCCAGCTATCGGAATCATGGTAGCGGATAGCGGTATCCTCACTGGAATTGGATTTTTCATCAGGATAAGTGTCTAACTGAAAGAGGTTAATCATACCGGGATTAAATTCATCAATCCAGAACAGGATTTCCATCAATTCAGAAGCGTTCATAGTCGTTGGTTCATGCAGTGCCAATGGGTTTACATCCAGAATCTTAGCCATTTCAGTCACCAGATCTTTACGGGGAACCCGGTAGTTGGTTTCGTATTGAGCAAGGCGATTTGCACCTTTATCGCCCCAGCCGAGAGCTGCACCGAGTTCTGCCTGTGTCATATTTCGGAATGTCCGGATTTTTTTTATTTTATCACCAATCGTCATATCAGATTTCCTGCTTTCTTTTTGATAATTCTATTCTACTATTAAATTCCAAGAATGTAAACAGAAAAATTCGCATTTAAGCGAATAAAATACTTGACATTAACATTAAAGCGAAATATAATGACAGCATAATCAATATTCGCATAAAAGCGAACAAACGAGACGGAGATGAAAAGAATCAAATTTTTTTATGAAAAATATGACCTTATTGCCTCTGCCACGTGTGATTAATAGAAAAAGGGTTTGAATAGGAATTCAAAAGCTTTTCCGTACCTTGAAAATAAAATGAGCTGTACAGGTATCCTTAGAGGATGAAAGGATAACACAGAGTTCCACCGCTGTACCAGAGAGTAGTATGTGGAAATCGAAGATACTCCGGCAACGGCTGGTATGCTCGAGAAGGAGCTGGCAGCATTCAGAAAAATTCTGATAGAGGTCAACTGTAACGTTGACGCCGCCTGTACGAACGGAAGCCAACACGCCGAACAGAATGGAAAATCATCGTAAAAAATGCAATTAAAAGGTAGAATGTACTGACAACGGGCATGAAACCGCTGTCTGGGAGGTGATGCAGAAGAATACGGAGGAAAGGAGGTATGTGCATCATGAGAAAGACAACAGAGTATAACACTGAAAATCGTCTGACAGTGGATATTGAAGGCTTAATGGCAATGTTATCCTGCGGTGCTGTCACAGCAAGAAAAATCGCAGACTGTGCAGAAGCAAAAATCATTGTTGGCAGACGTGTTCTCTATAACGTGGACAAGATAAAAAAATATCTTGATGCAATGGCAGTGTAATGGACGGGAACAGGAGAAAACAACGAATTTCCTTCGGAATGAGAGTGCAAAGAAAAATTGGTATTTTTCAAGAATTTACCCTTGGAAATCCTAAAATATTATGTTAATCTGTGAACAGATATCAGACAGATTATGACTGATACGAACAGGACAAAAATCATTCCGAATAACAAACAACGAATGTGAAAGGAATGATTAGTATGGCAAGAAAAGACAATAAAGGCAGAAATTTAAAGACTGGTGAATACCAGCGACCAGATGGACGTTATGAGTACCGTTATAAAGATGAAATTACCGGAAAACGCAATTCTGTTTATGCGATGGAATTGGCAGAGCTGCGTGAGCTGGAGAAGAAAATCAATAAGGATATGGACGATCAGATTATTACTGATGCATCTGTAAAGAAGCTGACGGTAAATACCTTGTTTGAACGGTATATAGCAACAACGAATATCCGGGAAAGAACAAAAAAGAATTATATCGGTATGTGGAATCATCGGGTGCGTAATACACTGGGAAATATTCGTGTCGTGGATTTTAAAACGTCCCATGTGCGGACATTTTTTTCACAGTTATCAGATGAAGGACTGGCACATAGCACAATCAAGGGTTTCTATGCTATGCTGAATCCCAGCTTTGAGATGGCAGTAGCAGATGAAATCATACGAAAGAATCCGGTAACGGGAACGCTTGGAGATTATGGTGCCCCTGCAAAAGAAAAGGAAGCACTGACTCTGGAACAGCAGGAAAAACTCCTGAAATTTGTGGAGAATAGTAAAGTGTACAAACCACATCTTCCAATGATGCAGATTATGTTTGGAGCCTGCCTGCGAGTGAGTGAGACGATTGGATTGACCTGGTCGGATGTAGATATGAAAAACAGGGAAATTCATGTGGGAGGACAGCTTGTTTACTATGAGGGTGATGAGGGGTATTGTTTTCATGATTCTGAAACCAAAACAGATGCAGGCATCAGAACAATCCCGATGACGCAGACTGTGTATGACGCATTCCGCAAGCAGAAGGAATTGAATCTGATGCTTGGCTTGCAGAGCAATGTGGAGATTGGTGGACGCCGCGGATTTATCTTCAACACAAAGCATGGACGTCCGATCATGCCGGCAGGTGTAAACAGTTTTCTGAAGAACATTGTCAATGCTTACAATAAAAAGGAAACGGCACTGGCAGCCAGGGAAAACCGAGAACCTGATCTGATGCCTCATATATCCGCTCATACGCTTCGACATACGGGCTGTACCAGACTTGGAGAAAATAATGTCAATCCAAAAGTCATGCAGTATGTGATGGGACATTCTGATGCAAAGATTACAATGAATGTTTACAATCACATTGCGGAAATGTCTCATGTGGAGAATGAGATGTCTAAAATGAACCTGCCAGAAACCGTACCTGCTGTGGTATAAACCATAAGTCGTTGTCGTAAAATGTGGTAAGAAAATCAGACGGATATATTTTTCAAAAGATTTGTCGTAAAAATGTGGTAAAAACAAGAAAATCGAGTGCGAAAGCAAGTGAAAAACCTTTGTGAAGCCCATAAAATCAAGGCTTCACAAATTCTTCACAAAAAAATTAGCACTCACCTCTTGACAGTGCTAACAATTGTGTTATAATGCATGTATAACAAATAAAACAAACAGTTCTATCAGCAAGGAGGATACAACGATGATGTTAATACCAAGAAGAAACTACGGACTTAATTTATTTGATGAATTTTTTAATGATCCATTCTTTACCGGCTCCACTGAGAAAAACAGCGACAGCAGGAAGCTTCCCGTGATGCGAACCGATATTACGGAAAAGGATGGCAACTATATAATGGAAATTGAACTTCCGGGATTTAAGAAGGAAGACATCAAGGCAGAATTAAAGGACGGATACCTGACCATTTCAGCTGAGCATGACGCCTCCAGCGAGAGCAAGGATGATAAGGGAACCGTGATCCACAGAGAGCGCTACACCAGTTCCTGCAAGAGAACCTTCTTTGTAGGCGAGCAGACCAGACAGGAAGACATTAAGGCAGGCTTTGAAAACGGCATCCTGAAACTGCAGGTGCCAAAGGATGCGCCCAAGGTAGAAGAAACCCCTAAATATATCGACATACTGTAATCCCTCCCTTTTCTTACCCTCTTTTAATATACATTTACCACATAGCCAAAGGCAGACGGAGCGCCCCCACGCCGTCTGCCTTTGGCTGTTATGGATTTTTCCTATTGTCTTTTCCAGATGAGCTGGTCTTCTTTTATGGTTGCAAGAACCTTTATGTCCCTGATTCCATCCGGCTCTGTTGACAATGGGTTTTTGTCCAGCACTGCAAAATCAGCCTTTTTTCCGCTTACAATCGAACCTTTTTCATCTTCCTCAAAGTATTGGTACGCCCCATTGACCGTGATGGCCTTTAATGCCTCCCAAACCGGCAGCCGCTCCGTACCGCCAAGCACCACGCCTCCTTTTGTCCTGCGGTTTACCGCGCACCACAGCGTTTCCATCATATCGGGACGTATGACCGGGCTGTCCTGATGTAAGGTAAATACAATGCCCTCCTTAAGAGCTGATGCGGCCGGACTGATGCGGCCGGCCCGCTCCATTCCGAAATTTTTGATGTGCACGTCCCCCCAGTGGTATACATGGGCCAGGAAAAAGGAGAGAATCACTTTCAGCCGCTTCACCTGCTTTAGCTGGTCCAGTCCAAGAAGCTGGGCGTGTATCATCACCGGGCGTATATCTCCGGGATAAAAGGCGGGACAGTCCGGATCTTCATTTTTTTTCAGATATCCGTAAACAGCTTCCATCTGGTTCAGATACTGTTCGCAGGCCATATCCCCGTTACAGTGCGCCAGAAGCTGCATTCCCTCCCTTTCAGCTTTCAGTATGTGGGCGTATACTTCCTCATCCTGCAGCGTACCATATCCTCTGTAATCCTTTGGCTGTCCGCCCTCTTGATCCGCCTCATAGGGTTCCCTCATCCAGGCTGTCCTGCCCTGCGGCGAACCATCCAGGAACATTTTATATCCGCCCAGCTTGATATGGTTTTTATAAATCCTGATGTGATCCTTTAATTGTTCAGTGACAGTCTTGCTGTCCCTGATATCCCCATACGCCACCAGATCCAGTTTCAAAAGCCCGGAACCGGCCAGCAGCCCGTACAGGGGAAGCAGACGTTGGGACAGCAGCCCCTCCTGGACCGTGGTGATCCCATGGGAGGCGTACAGTTCCTGCGCCCTGGAATACGCCTGCAAAAACTCCTCCTTATCAGGCATGGGAACCTGGTTCTGGTACTTTAAAAAGGCTGCCTCTTCCATGTAGCCGGTGATGGTTTTGTCCTTAATCTCGATCACGCCTCCCTGGGGACATACGGTATCGGGTGTAATCCCAAGCTGGTTCAGGGCCATGGTATTCAGCACACCCATATGGCCTGACTGGTGTTTCATGATCAGGGGATTGCGGGGCGCCGCCTGATCCAGCACCATCCGCCTGGGATGGGTGTGCTCCTTCAGGCAGTTATGGTCATACCCGGACGCCTGTACCCACTGGCCCTCCGGTATCTTCCTCTGCCTGATAAAATCCTGTATGCGTGAAATAATGGTATCAAAATTTTCCGCTCCGTCCAGGTTTACCTCCATGGTATTGCTGGCACACGCGGTAAAATGGCTGTGGGGATCGATGAAACCCGGCACCATTACATTTCCCTGAAGATCCCCCTTACGGACCTGGGAACCGGCCCGCTCCAGCAGGTCTTTATAAGTTCCGGCATCTGTAATCCTCCCATTCTCCGTAAGCACGGCCTCCACGCATGGCTTTTGGTCCTCCATGGTAAGGATCGTTCCATTGTAATACAATATCTGTCCCATGATGCGCTCTCCCTTCAAATTATTTGACTTTCCATTCTATTATTAGTATAGTACCCTATAGTATGATCCCGTATCAATCCGGCTTTCCGCCGCACATTAGAGTATGCACACAAAAGGAGTTTCTTATGATTCTTAAATGGATAAAAAGACACAGACCTTTGACGGCCCTCCTGATCATTTTCCTCTATCTTGTCCTGGGGGCCACTGCGCCCTTTTTTCATTATAAACCTGTTTCCCAAATAACAAAAGAAAATACTTCGGCCGCTGATTTTTATCAGGATGGTCCGGGCTGTGACCGTGCCATGATCCTGGAGACGAACCAGAGCGCCTGGGACGAACGGATGCGCCTGATGGGGATGGCAAAGGAACGGATCATTCTGTCCACCTTTGATTTCAGGGACGGAGAAAGCCCCAGGGATATCATGTCCCTAATGCTTCACAAAGCGGATGAGGGGGTAAAGGTCCAGATACTGGTGGATGGTTTTTCCGGTCTGGTGCGCATGGAGAGGAACAATTACTTCTATGCACTGTCCAGCCATCCCAATATAGAGATCAAGATCTACAACAAGATAAATCTGCTTCAGCCCTGGACAACCCAGGGCCGGATGCATGACAAATATGTGATCGCGGACGATTACGGCTATATACTGGGGGGAAGGAATACCTTTGACTATTTTATCGGTTCCTATCCCACCAACTCCCGCAGCCACGACAGGGAAGTCCTGGTGTACAACACGGCCCACGGCACAGATGACAATGCAAAAAGCTCCCTGTACCAGGTAGAGGAATATTTTAACCAGGTCTGGAACCTGGAGGTATCCTCCCTGTTCCACGACAGTGAAACCCTGGGTGAGAAAACATCTGTTAAAAATGCCGCTGCCGTGCTCAGGGAGCGGTATGACTCGTTGGCATCCGCCCATCCGGAGCTGTTTGCCCCGGATAATGAGGATGACCTGGCGATCCTGGAAGGGCCGGATCCCCTCACCTATTATCAGACCCACACCGTGCCCGCGGGAAAGATAACCCTGGTGTCCAATCCCACCACCATCTATGCCAAAGAACCGGTGGTATTCTACACCTTGACCCAGCTGATGAAACAAGCAAAAGAGCGTGTGGTGATCCACACGCCCTATGCCGTATTCAACAATACCATGTATGAAACCATGTCAGAAGTGACAAAGCAGGTCCCGGTCACCATGATGGTCAATTCCGTGGAAAACGGAGATAACTTTTTTGCCTCCAGCGACTATCCCCTGCACAAAAAGAAATTTATCAACACAGGCATGGAAATCCTGGAGTATGACGGCGGACTCTCCTATCACGGCAAATCCCTTGTGATCGATGATGAACTGTGCGCCATTGGCTCCTATAACTTTGACCTGCGCAGCACCTATATGGACACTGAGCTGATGCTGGTCATCCAGAGTCCGCCGCTCACCGCCCAGCTGAAGGAGCACATGGATTCCTATCAGCAAGACTGCCGCACCCTGCAGTCAGACGGCACCTATAAAATCCCCGCCCACGTAAATGTGGCATCCGTTCCTCTCTACAAACGCGCCGCGTGGAAGGTGGTAGGGTTTGTAATGCAGCCCTTCCGGTTTCTGATCTGAATCAGATCACCCTCTTATCCTTCCATTTCCCTGTGAGATACCGCGCAAAGGAGATCACATAGTTGGCCATCCAGCCCATGGGAACCGCATACCAGACAGCAGCAACACCCCATACCGGTGCGAAATGGAAGGCGCCGAACACGCGGATCGCCAGGTTCACCAGGTTTGCTATGGTAAACACAAGCACATCCCCGGACCCTCTTAAAAGGCCGTCCGTACACGCTTTTAACCCGATGAGCACAAAGAAGTATGCGATAAAGGACAGATACCCGGTGCCTGCCGCGTATGCGTCAGGGCTCATGCTGCCTCCCAGGAAGGAGGCGATAATCGGGCCGTTGGTCAGGGAGACCACCACTGCTATGAGTACTGAAAAGCCTATTATGATCCCGTAACTGGCCCTGTACCCCTTTTTCACCCGTTCCAGCTTACCTGCGCCGATATTCTGGGCCGTAAAGGTTGCAACTGCATTTCCCGTGGCGATCATTGGCACCACGCAGATAGACTCAATGCGGCTGCCCGCAGAGTATCCGGCCAGGGCAGCGGAGCCAAAGCCATTGACCACGGACTGCACCAGCAGCATCCCGATGGACACAATGGACTGCTGAAGGATGGACGGAACCGCGATCTTGGTGCCTGATCCCAGCATCCTGGTGTCATAAAAGCGGAATTCATCTTCCGGTCCCTGGGCATACCCTCTTAATTTTTTCAACAAAAGGGCAAAAGAGATAAGGGCGGATACACCCTGGGCCATTACGGTTGCAATGGCCACGCCGTCCACCCCCATTCCCAGCCAGGTAACTGATATGATATCCAGAACCACATTCAGCAGGGACGAGAATATGAGCAGGTACAAAGGCGTCCTGGAATCCCCCATGGCATTGAATATGGCAGCCAGCACATTATACATGAACAGGAATGGCAGCCCCAGAAAATAGATTCCCAGATACAGCCTGGCCTGGCCCATAATATTTTCCGGCGTGTTCAGGCCCTCAAGGATCCGCCCGTTCATGGCAAATCCCACGCCCCCCAGCACCAGGCTTACAGCCAGGAAGGTGATCAGGGACGTGGAAATGGATGTCTTCATCCTTCCATGCTGCTTAGCCCCCAGATATTGGGATGTAAGCACGGAAGCCCCGTTTCCTCCTCCAATGGCGATCATGATAAACACATTGGTCAGGGCATAGGACGCCCCCACTGCCGCCAATGCATCCTCGCCCACAAAATTCCCCACGATCATGGAATCAGCCATATTATAAAACTGCTGGAACAGGTTTCCCAGGATCAGAGGCAGGGCAAAAACAAGCAGGCTTTTTCCAGGGCTCCCCTCTGTCAGGTCAATCTGTTTCTTTATCCGCCGTCCTGCGGCATTTTCTCTCACCGTATCCCCACTCATTGTTTTCCCTCAAATATCATCATTATCCCCAGATATCATCATTCCCTTGTGATATCATCGTTCCTATAGTTACGATCAGTTATGGTCCATTTCCTCAAATTCCTTCAGCAGCTCCCCAAAGAAATTTAATGCCTCGTCCACCGGTTTGGTGGTGGACATATCCACGCCGCAGAGTTTCAAAAGGTCGATGGGCGTCATGGAACAGCCGCCGCTTAAAAACTTCTTATAACCCTCCAGCGCACCGGACTCACCTTTCATGATCCTGCTGCTGATGGCCACTGCCGCGGAAAAACCGGTTGCGTACTGGTACACGTAAAACGGTGTGTAGAAATGAGGGATCCTCTCCCACTCATAGTCGATCTGGGGGTCCACCGTCATTTCCCCGCCAAAATAATCCTCATTCAGCTGATGGTATTCCCTGCACAGGTTCTGGGCGGTCAGGCTTTCCCCTGCAGCTCCCTTTTTGTGGGCCATGTTCTCAAACTCCGCAAACATGGTCTGACGGAACAAGGTTCCCCGGAAGCTTTCCAGAAAATGGTTCAGAAGATATGCCTTTTCCTTTTTGTCCTCCGTCTTTCCCAGCAGATGGCGGATCAGAAGCGCTTCATTGCAGGTGGACGCCACCTCTGCCACAAATATCTTATACCCCGCATAGGTGAAGGGCTGGTTCTTATCGGAATACCAGCTGTGGATGGAATGCCCCATCTCATGAGCCAGGGTAAACACATCATTTAAGGTGCCGTGGAAATTCAAAAGCACATAGGGATGGCTGCCGTAGGTTCCCCAGGAATAGGCGCCGCTTCTTTTTCCCTCGTTTTCATAGACATCGATCCAGCGGTTGTCAAAGCCCTCCTGAAGCACGGACAGATACTCCTCCCCCAGAGGCGCCAGACCTTCCTTCACAATGGCCTTTGCCTCCTCATAGGTATAATGGCGGTCCACTTCCGACACCATGGGCACATAAAGGTCATACATGTGAAGTTCATCCACTCCCAAACGCTTCTTTCTCAAGGCCGTGTAACGGTGAAGCTTTGGAAGGTTTTTTCTCACGGCCTGCACCAGATTGTCATATACCAGCTCCGGCACTTCGTTCTCCGCCAGGTAATATTGTCTGCTGGACTCATATTTTTTTGCCTTTGCGTAAAATACAGCCTGCTTTACATTGGAAGAAAATGCGGCCGCCAGGGTGTTGCTATACTGTGCATACACGCTGTAAAGCCCTTCAAAGGCATCCTTTCTGATCCTCCGGTCCTTGTTCTCCATCAGGGAAATATAGTTGCCGTGGGTGATCTGGATCCCTTCGCCGTTTTCTCCTGTGATCACAGGAAACTTTACATCCGCATTGTTGAACATGGTAAATATCTGGCTGGCTCCCTGGGTGGCGTCATAGGACTGGGCCAGAAGCTCCTCCATCTCACCGGACAGGGTGTGCCGGCGTTTATCAAGGATCATCTCCAGCGCACGCCTAAAGTGGCTGATGCCGTTATCCGCCTTCATAAAATCGTCCAGTGTTTCTTCCGGTATGGAAAGGATCTCAGGAACAATAAAAGAGGAATATTCCGAAGCCTTGTAAGAGAGGGACTGGGCCCTGGCAAACATATCCTGATACCCTTGCTGCGCCGTGTCCTGGTCCGAGCGCATCCTGGCATATACATAAAGAAGTTCTATTTTCCTGGACATCTCATCATCAAATTTCAGGCACTGGTACAGGCTGTCCGGGGACTCTGCCAGTTTTCCCCGAAAATCCGCATACTGCTTTACTTCCAGGGACGCCTCCTCAAACAGCTTTTCCCATTGGCTGTCACCGGGCACCATGTCCTCCAATTTCCACGTATCCTTAACATCTACCTCACTGCGCTTCTTCATATGAACCAGCTCCTTTCACATCCGGCACCGGCCATCCTTTAAAAGCCTGGCGCCATTCTCATTTTTGTCAAATCAGGTTTGCCATCAACGGCACTACGATCACGGTCATAAGCCCTGCCACTGCAATGGAAAGGCTGCTCATCGCTCCCTCTATCTCCCCCAGTTCCAATGCCTTTGCAGTTCCCACCGCATGGGCGCTGGTTCCAAGGGCCAGTCCTTTGGCCACGGGATGGTGTACCCTGGCCAGCCTGAGAATCGCCTCCCCCGCCATATTTCCCAGGACGCCGGTAAGTACTATGCTCATAACGGTCAGGGTGACGATGCCTCCCGCCTCCTCGCTGACCCCCATGCCAATGGCCGTGGTAATGGACTTTGGAAGAAGGGTCACATAATGCGTATGGGCCAGGCCCAGCACCTTGCACATGAGGAAAATGCTCACCGCGCTTGTGGCCACACCCGCAGTAATGCCCAGGGCAACCGCATCCCCGTGTTTTTTCAGCAAATGCAGCTGCTTATACAGAGGGATTGCCAGACAGACGGTGGCCGGTGTCAGAAGCCATCCCAGATATGACGCACCTTTATTATATGTTTCATAATTCATTCCTACTCCAAATATGCAGCCAATGATCAATGCGGCCGATACCAGGAGAGGATTCAGGATGGCAAGACCTGTCTTATTCCTCAGCCAGCAGGCAAACAGGTATGCCCCAATGCTCAGCGCCAGTCCAAAATATTGGGACTGCTCTAAAATCACGCGGATACTGTCCCTCATCTTACTTTTCCTCCTTTGCTTCCTTGGACTGCATGACCCACTGGGCCATGCGCCCGGTGACGATCATCACCAGTATGGTGGACACTGCTATGATCAGCAGAAAGGGCACCAGAACCGCCTTTACCTCCCCGATACATTCCACGATCCCCACAGTGGCGGGTATGAACATCATGGTCATGGTATCCATAAGGAAATTTCCGGTCCCTTCCACGCTTTCCAGTTTCACAGCTTTGCTCATAAGGGCTGCAAGCATGATAAACAGTCCGTATACGCCTGCCGGAACAGGCAGGGGCAGCACCTGGTACAAGATCTCTCCCACCATGGTGATGCCCAGAATAATCCCTATCTGTTTTACGTATTTCATCTTTTCCTCCGATTGAGACTCACACATCTTCAGGTGGTGAGTAATAACTGGCTTGTTTTTTCAAACACGGCTATTATTCTACCACCCTGTTTTTGCAGATTCAACCCGAAGATGTATAAATACACAAGAAATACAATCTTTCGCCATTGCATTATATTGCCTGCTGTCCTACAATAGGAAAATGAAATGGATAAAAAAACACACCTGCCCGGAGGGAATCCTGTTATGAACATTGTAAACGCCTTATCATTATCCCGTGAACAGATAAAAGAAATACATGATATCACCAACCTATGCCGGAAGCAGGATGGCATTTCCCTTTCCTGCCCAAATGACGGGGATGATTTCTGGCTTTTGTATGAAGGTGATCCGGAAACCAGCTCCATCAGAGCATTTTTTGCAGTATTTAAAACAGACGCTTCCTGCTGGGAATGTTATGCCTTTACCAGGCCCGACTCCCGCGGTAGGGGATATTTTTCCGCACTGTTAGAGGCTGTACTCACGGCGGGACAGGAGGCAGGCGATCCGGACCTGTGCTTTGTCACGGACAACCGCTGCGGGGATGCACAGGAGATCCTTAAACATCTGGAAGCAGAGTTCTGGTATGATGAATATATGATGGAATGCAAACTGGATTCAGCATCAGGCCTTGACCTGGATTCAGCATCAGGCTTTGACCTGGATCTTGCCATGACCGTGGAGGATGAGGGACCGGAATGGGGCATGACCCTGCGTATTGCAAAAGATGGGTCTGCAGCGCCGCCGGCAGGCACCTGCCGCCTCTCCATCCATGGGGACAGCGCCTATCTCTACAGCCTGGAGATCGCTCCCCATCTGCGCGGTCAGGGCGTGGGTTCCATGTTTGTCCAGGGGATCATGGGCATGTTAAAGAAGGACGGCTGCAGACAACTGCGGCTGCAGGTATCCGGCACCAATGAACCGGCTCTCAGGCTTTACAAAAAAACAGGGTTCCGCATAACGGAAACCCTGTCCTATTATTTGTATTAGAGCGCGTCTGCTAATCCCTGCGCACCGTAACCCCCTGCGCCTCGATCTTTTTGCGTATGGCAAGCATCTTCTGATCTGTCTCAGCGATCACATGGGCGCATTTTCTTAACTCTTCACTGATTTCTCCATCATCATCGATCAAGGATTTTTTATACTTTAACTGGTGGTCCAGGCTGGCCCAGAAATCCATGGCAATGGTCCGGATCTGTACCTCCACCCTGATCGGTTTCTTGCTGTCGGAAAAGAAGACGGGTATCTCAATAATCATGTGATAGCTGCGGTATCCATTGGGCTTGGGATTCTTAATATAATCCTTTACGGCAATGACCGTGACATCATCCTGACGTACCAGCATATCCGCCACCTCATAAATATCATCCACAAAGGAACATATGATGCGGATACCTGCCACATCATCCAGATTCTTCTCCATGGATTCCAGGGAGATCTCCATTCCTCTTCGCTGAAGCTTTTCCACAATGCTCATGGGCTTCTTTACCCTGGACTTGATCATCTCAATTGGATTGCGCTGATTCTTAACCGACAATTCATCATTGAGCACTTCCAGCTTTGTCTTCACTTCCCGGATCGCACAGGTATAACGCATCATGGCCTGCTGAAACTGCCGCGCCTGGTTCATCCAGACTTCAGGCACCTGTACCAGATCCGGCACATTGACGATGGACTGATGAAGTTCGCTGTTTGGATTCATGTTAATATTCATGTTCATCGGTTCACCTCATTATCAATCGTGTAATATTCTTACATTTGCTCCACCCCGCCGTATCACAGGGCTTCCACTACCTCAGCCGCATGTTCAAACCATGGCATCTCCATATATTCCACACGTCCGGCATCCACCATCTGGGCAATCTTTGGATCAATAGGGATCTGGGCAAGCACCTGAATGCCGTGCTCCTTCGCAACCTCCTCCACATGTCCTTCTCCAAATACACTGATACGCTTACCGCAGTCCGGACATTCCAGGTAACTCATATTTTCCACGATTCCCACAATGGGGATATCCATTTTCTTAGCCATATTCACTGCCTTGGCCACGATCATACTCACCAGTTCCTGGGGAGAGGTTACAATAATGATTCCATCCACGGGCAGGGACTGGAATACGGTCAGCGGCACATCTCCTGTGCCCGGAGGCATGTCCACAAACATGTAATCAATATCCTGCCACAATGTCTCAGACCAGAACTGCTTGACTGCACCGGCGATCACAGGGCCTCTCCAGATCACAGGATCCGTATCCTTGTCTAAAAGCAGGTTGGCGGACATGATCTCCACTCCCTCCATGGATCTGGCAGGAAGCATCAGCTTGCCGTCCGGTGAGGTCATTACACCGTCATTAGGAAGACCAAATGCCATGGGGATGGACGGTCCGGTAATATCCGCATCCAGAACAGCGGTCTTCTTTCCCTTTCGGTTCATACTCACAGCCATCATGGAGGTCACCAGTGATTTTCCAACGCCCCCCTTTCCGCTGACTACGCCGATCACCTTTTTTACGGAGCTGGCCGGATTCAGTGCCTCCAGAAACTCACTTTTATCAACGGTACGGCTCTCACAGCTTGCACTGCAGGAGCCACAGTCATGGTTACATTCACTCATTTTTCGTTCTCCTTCCAATTTTCCTCAGGGCGTGTCCGGAAATTGCGCCTGCACGCCGGCCGTCACACTGTCTTCTGCCCGCCGCGTCCCGCGCTTTAAAGGAAATCCACCATATAGAATCATTGATCCAAACACGCCCTAACATCATGTCCATTATAAAACCATTTTCATCTATTGTCCATTCTTTAAACAATAAAATAAATATTAATAGACAATTCTTTTTCCTGGACTGTAAATATTTTACAAAATTGTGAAATCTTCACAAGTCATCCCCTTCTTTATTTACTTTTTTGTGCTTAAATGCTAATATAATAATAAGAGTATGTGAAGATTCTGTGAACATATCTATGATTCAGGAGGTGCTGCCAATATGAAACTTACCACCGCAAAGACACTTCGCCATGGACCTTCCCCCTATGAGCAATATACTGAAAAGAACCCTGAACTGACCAGGATCAAGGCCGCGGAAAACTTTACACGGATAAACGGCATGATGGATTTTTATAAGCGTACCTCCCGGATCGTGATTGCTGCAGCCGGACTTCTTCTGGTGGTTTCCCTTGTGGTCCTTTCAGGCATCGGCTTTCGCACCATCACCCGTTCCCCGGCCAACCGCAGTGCATTTTCCTCCTCGGTAGATGAGATGCTGAAAAAGGACAGCGCCATCACACAGGTACAAATGATGAATTACAGCAGCTATTATGTTTATCTGGATGATTCGATTTGGTATGGTTTGACGGAATCTGAGAAATCCGATTACTGTACCCAGCTTGCCGATGCCATGAATGAAAAGTGCCATTCCTATAACATACTGGGCCGGAAAGAGACTGCCCGGCTTTACTTTTACGATTCCAGCGGCAGTCTTGTGGCACAGCCGTCCGAGGACGGGCTGGAGAATGTGATCCTGCGATAAGCCGCATCCTACGGGGCATAACCGGAAAGTACCTCAGTCCCCTGCCATTGCTCTCATCAGTTTATCCAGGCTGAATTCCGGTTTTTCCAGTACGCCCTGTTCCAGACGTCTTTTATTAAGATCCGAGTGCTCCACCTCTCTGGAATACCGGTGGGCCACATCCACAAAATCCAGGAAATCCAGGGTCCCTCCCTTCTCCTTCCAGACAGCCTGGGCCAGTTCCCCTATGAGAAGGGTACTTACAACAGCCAGTTTCATTTTACCGTAAGGATTCCCATGATAGACAGCCCCGCAAAAATAGGTGAACACAAAATAAACCATGAGCTGCTCCTCCCACAGAGGAAGCTTTGCCTCTAAAGGCCCATGCCTGAACGCTGCGCGCTGCCGCCCATATGCAATTCCCCCTTCACCGTACAGTGTCCTGCCGGCCTGCTTTGCAAAGCCGGGCCAATCCTGTTTCAATACCTCAAAACGCCCAATGATCCCATACATGTTTTGCATAAGTTCCCACCGCTCATCCGGCAGTACGCTGAAATCTTTCATCTTCCTTACAAACCACGGATTCCTGTTCTTACCGCGGTATCGCTCCAACAGGGCATCTGTTTCAAAGAGTCTGTTCCGGCCGATCCTCCCCTGCATATCATGGGCAAGGGCAAGGCACATGGCCATGCGGACATTTATGTCCAGTGTCCGCTCCTGCAGGATGGAGATTGCCAGTTCCCTGGCATCCATAAGCTTTGTGTATAGGAAAAAGTCGAAATCCTCATAGGATTCCTGTCTCTCATCTTCCTTTGTGATAAAACGCACCGGTTCTTCACATCCCAGGATCAGCTTTGCCGCTTCAATGCAGGACATGCACAAAGATATCTCCCTGCATCCCTCAAACTCCTCTATATGCCTGGGATAGGTGCGGCAGGTCCTGCACAGATTTGCGGCCCCTGTCTCCCCATAGATGTCACAGAGATCATTTTCATTCAAAAAGGCACACCTGCCTTCATACTGCTTGAAACAGGCTCTGTTCCAATGAATGGAATTATGGAGCCGGTTGCCGAACGGCCCCTCCATGCGCCGGTAATGCTCCAGAGTTTTTTTGTCGATCATGATCTCCCACCCCGCACAGCAGGTATCCGGACACTCCGATGCAATGCAGTGGAATTTCTTATAATAGTGGGGTATTGTGTATATCATTTCACAAGGCTCCCCGTTTCCAGTCTCAGGAGCATTTTCTTCACATCCGTGCCTGCAGCATAGCCGGTAAGGCTTCCGTCAGAGCCCATGACCCGGTGGCATGGGATCATGATCGAAATAGGGTTATGCCCCACGGCCCCTCCCACTGCCTGGGCCGACATGGTGGTCCTTCCCATCTGTGCGGCCATCTCCTTCGCTATATGGCCGTAAGTCGTGCTGCCTCCGTATGGGATACGGCACAGGATCTTCCATACCTGCTGTCGGAATTCACTCCCGGACGGTGCCAGGGAAGGCATAAAATCAGGCTCCCTGCCTCCAAAATATTCCTCCAGCCATGCTCCTGCCTCCCGGAAGATCTCCAGGCTCCCATTCTCCTCATAGAGTTCAGGAACCTCCTTCTGCGGTCTAATCCTCAAACCTCCCCGCCCATCAGGCTCCAGCATGCCGCGCTCCAATGTGCTCCCAAAATACTTCTGTCCCTGGATCCAAAGTCCTGTTATACTTTTTTCATTGCCCGAAAGGGTGAGAATGCCCGCGGGCGAGGGAATCGTACCTATGTATATCATATCCATACCTCTCCTTGTAGATTTATGATTCTTTCATTATGGAAATCCCCTCCATCCGGGGACCTCCCTGCTGTATATAATTTTACCGCTGCCACCGCAGTATATAAGGGTATTGTACTACGAAACAGCAGTTGTATCCACTACAAAATAACTTGCGTAAATGTACCCGGTTGCATATTCCGCTTGTATGATATATGCTAAAAGACAGGCATTGTGCTCATATTGTAACGATTGGGCGGAAACAGGAGGTATTTTTCATCCTTCAGCGGCCTTGGGCAGATGTGCATGTCTCCCCGGCACAATGATGCCATGGAAACAGGACAGACGCCGCATCATTCCGCCAAAGAGAATCAAACACCGATACCCTCAGTGGACAAGGGGACACGCTTGTCCACTGAGGATATCATGATACAAAAAACATCTTCCTTTCCGGCCGTATATTTGGTATGATACCCTCAATGAACATAAAGGGAAGGAGCCATGATATGAAATACAGGGAATTAGGAAAAACAGGACTTAAGGTAAGCGAAATCGGATTAGGAGCGGAATGGCTGGAACGCCACAACGGAGAGGAAATAAAAGAGGTAATCCTGCACTGCGAATCCGCGGGCATCAACATCCTGGACTGCTGGATGTCTGAACCAAATGTGCGATCCAATATCGGCGCCGCCATACAGGGCCGCCGGGACCGCTGGATCATTCAGGGTCATCTTGGATCCACATGGCAGAACGGACAGTATGTGCGGACACGGGACCTGGACAAGGCGCGGGCGGCATTTGCCGATCTGCTGGAACGGCTGGGCACTGATTATATTGACCTGGGAATGATCCACTTTGTGGACGAGGAAGCGGAATTTAAGCAGATCATGGAGGGCGAGTTCTACGCATACGCAAAAGAACTGAAAGAAAAGGGCATCATCCGTCACATTGGCATGAGCACCCACAATCCTGCTGTTGCAAAGCTGGCAGCGGAATGCGGAAAGATAGAGATGATCCTGTTCAGCATCAATCCGGCCTTTGATATGCTCCCGGCCAGCGAGAATATTGATGACTATTTTAAGGAAACTTATGATGAATGCCTGGGTGGAATTGCTCCGGAGCGTGCGGAATTATACAGGATATGTGAACAGAACAATATCGGCATCACTGTGATGAAGGGGTACGCGGGCGGGCGCCTGTTCTCAGCTGAGGCATCCCCCTTTGGAGTGGCCCTGACACCGGTGCAGTGCCTTCATTATGCCCTTACCAGGCCCGCTGTGGCCAGCGTCCTGGTGGGATATGATACACCGGAACATGTGGATGCAGCCGTGGCCTATGAGACAGCCTCTGAGGAGGAAAAGGATTATGCCACCACCTTGTCCCAGGCCCCTGCCCATGCCTACTACGGACAGTGTACCTACTGCGGCCACTGCGCACCCTGTCCTGTGGGGATCGATATTGCCATGGTTAACAAGCTCTATGACCTGGCCCTGATGCAGGATACGGTTCCGGCCACCATAAAAGCGCATTATGACAGCCTTTCCTCCAATGGCAGTGACTGCATCGGGTGCAGGGGCTGCGAAGAGCGATGTCCTTTTGGTGTTCCTGTTTCTGAGCGCATGGTCAGGGCAGGGGAATTATTCCAACAAATATGATGTCTATAATCTGCTCAACAGATTGTAGGCCGTGATCCCATAGATCAATACGGCCATGCCGGCAAACATGGCCGCGTCACCTTTCCGGCCTTTATCAAGGGATTCCTTTGCATTGACAAGCAGCGCCAATCCCAGAAATATAAACATAACCGGCAAGGATATATTATAAGGCAGGATTCCTGTCAGCCCCAGGGCTGCAAAAAAGATGGTCAGTATGGAAAACAACAGTTTGGGTTTATTCATATCCGGCTTCTCCTTTTCATCTACGTGTACTCTCGGAATCTCCTGGTACTCAAATCCGCGCGATGTTTCTTGCCTGTCTCTATCTTAACACATTGTGCTCACAGTAAACAGTACTGAGATGGAATAAATGGATTGAGATAATCGGAAAATGAGGCCCTACAACACCTAGTTGACCTGGGACTTTCAGGCCGTATTACCCTTCAAAGCCAACGGCTTCGCTGGCTGCCCCTCCTTACACCCTCGCGGTATGCCGGTACAAGAGACGGACACCAGCGCATTGTGGACGGTATACTGAACAGTGATCTAAAGGGAGCTGCCCAGGCGATCCGCAACCACTTACAAAGTTCACTGGAAAACTATACCCAGAGACCGCGAACAGCTATAAAAGGGCCCTTGTGAAAATCCTTCCACAAAGACCCTTTTTCCTCTCTTATCCTTAAGTGTACTCTGGCAGTCCCCTGGTACTCCGAGTACACTTTACTTACACACCCTTCTCAAACGCCTGGTCCGCAGCCCTCTGCGCCATCACGATCCGGTCACACCACCGGTCAAACTCCGGGTCTTCCACCTGTGTCTCAGGGTGATCCAGCATATAAACCACGGATTGTCTCAGTCCCTCTGCCATGGAAACCGTACATACAAAATCAGGGACCGCCCGTTTGATCTTTGTATTGTCAAATACAACACTGCTGGATTTATCACCCAGAAGTTCCCCCCTGAAATCATAGGGCCCACTGTGCCTTGCAAGAAAATCAGATGCCACATGAAGGGCATTCAGCGGTTTTCCCAGGGCTTCGGCTATGGTTTCATAAATCTGATTCCACGTCATGCTCTCATCGCTTGTAATATGATAGGCATGTCCGATGGCGTGGGGATTGCCCATCAGCCCCACATATCCCCTGGCAAAATCATCGGAGTGGGTCAAGGTCCACAGGGATGAGCCATCACCCGGTATGATCACCGGCTTACCCTCCATGATCCGCTTTAAGATCTGCCAGTTTCCCTTTGCGCCATGTACGCATACCGGCGGCTTGGTTCCATTATAGGTGTGGCTGGGGCGGACAATGGTAACCGGGAATCCCTCCCTTCGGCCGGCTGCCAGCAGCACATCCTCAGCCGCAATCTTGTTTCTTGAGTACTCCCAGTACGGATTGATTAAGGGCGTACTCTCCGTGATCCTGTGATCGGTCACCGGCTTCTGATAAGCGGAAGCACTGCTGATATAAATATACTGTTTGGTCTTACCCTTAAAAAGACGGATATCCCTCATAACATCCTCGGCTGTAAAACCAATGAACTGGGCCACCACATCATAGTGCTTTCCCTCTAAGGCCGCTGCCACAGCCTCCTCGTCATGGATGTCCGCCACAATGGAATCCATTCCATCCGGTACAGGCTTGCTCCCGCGGTTAAGCAGGGTTACATCCCATCCTCTCTTTAATGCCAGCAATGTCACCGACATGCTGATCGTCCCCGTACCTCCAATAAATAGTGCTTTCACAATGGATACCTCCGTTTATCTGTATTTTTATGGTATATATCAACAAGGAAGTCACACGTTTTTAATGCCGTACTCCTTATATAAAACTTCATGGAACGCCTTATCCTCTGTTGCTCTCAATAAATCCTCTGTTCTGGAATCCTTCCATGCTCTCTCAGAAATTTCTCCATATATCTCCCTTCTCATAGCAGTCTGACATGGCCTGTATGATCGCCTCGTCCCTGGTCAGTCCCCTGAGATCTCATTGGAAATATTCTTATATTTTAGCAGATACCCCATTCCGTGTCCAGAGCAAATAAGTTTTCCAATATAAGGCGTTCCAAACAGAAAACGGCACGCCCAAAAGGCCATGCCGCATCCTGTAAAATAATATTATACACTTACACAAACAAGTTCACACAATTCCGGTCACTCAACATAATACGGAAACTGTGTAATCCTAAGTTTTGTACACCCATAGGGAATCAGTTCGATTTTCTCCGGTTCCCCCTGGATCTCCACCGGGCTTTTCGGAATAAGGCCCGCGCTATTATGCTCAAGACACCAGCCTTCCAGGCGCTTTCCGGTTCCTGTAAGGACAACCGGCGGATTCTGTTTGGAAAATGGAACGCGGCCTATCGTATTTTCCGCTACAGCCAGGGGAGCATTCTTTGATATAGCGTAGTTCCACGGACTGATTGGATAAACTTCATAATCGCTGACCCCTGCAACTTTGCGGACCGCCTTCCACTGTTCCTTTATATTCAGGGCATATACCAAAGGTCCGCGCTCCACAGCCAGACTGTCCTTAAACCAATGGCTTTGGCGGATATCCATCTCAAATTCAACCGTAATCTCATCCCCTGCTTTAAGTCCCCGGACCGTCACATAATCTTCACTCCTCCCAAGACGGCGCTGCTTTCCCTCCTGGCCAACCCGTATATGGGAACACCAGCCCGGAATCCATATGCGGAGAACAGCTTTAGGCGCCTTGCCTTCCGCCACGCGATAGCAGATCCTGTTTTTAAAAGGATATTCTGTCTCCTCAATGATATGTACCTTTTCTCCGGCTAATTGAGTGACGATGCTGCTAGGCGCATGGACCATGGAAACCAGCGTATGTTCATTTTCCTTAAACCACAGAGACTTCAGCAGCTTAGGCCAGCCCTGGTGCATATTGGCAGTACAGCAGCCGAAATTCGGCTCAAGACCGAACATATTGGATTCTTCATTTGTATTGAACCAATCCCGTTCGGCCCGGTTGGCAAGTACCTGATTAGCCTGCTGAAGATACTGATGAGCCATAAAATCCTCTGTTATAGTGGCAGGCAGGGCGTTATACGCCAGCTTTTCTATCTTGTCCCCATAGTCGCCTCTGCCAAATGCCTCGATCATAGTCTGCAGGCTGAACATATACTCTACAACGGAACACAGTTCCGCGCCGCGGGAAGGATTGTTTCCGGCCAGATGCTCATCTCCGTTCAATGCTCCGGTGGCTACCCCATGAAAATGTTCCGCCGCCTCCAAGCCCCTGTCTGTAATTTCTTCATAATCCCTATCATCAAAAAAATAAGACAGCATGGCCGGGTATTTAAATCCCATGGTCAGATTAACAATATGGTTCGTATGGTATTTCATTACCTCATCCATAGAGCTCTTCTGATAATGAGCCAGTAAACGGTCCCAACTGTAATAATACTCAGCAGGCCGTACAAAGGGAAAGTCCTCAAATACCTCATTCCAGTCCAAAGCCTGGCTTTTCAGCTCCGCTGCCAGCTCCTTTAAAACTTCTCCGGTCTGTTGACAATACCAGTTGATACAATAGAGCAGATCTCCGATCCTCGCCTTGGACCATTGAGTCATGGGCCGTTTAAGGATTTCTTCCTGCAGATAGGAAAAGTAACCGCTAAACAGTTTTAACACCCGTTCGTCCTCTTTGATCTCATAGTATTGAATCAGTACTTTCAGCATAACAAAACGGGACCAATAATCCTGCCTGCTGGCCACGGGGCCGAAATTTCCGCTCGCATCTGCACTCTCCAGGGTCCATTCCACAAAACGGCAGGCCAGTTCCCAATGTTCCTCATCCTTCAAATACCAGGCCAACGGCAAAAGGCCATCCAAATAGTAGGGTCCTCTCTCCCAGTTTTCTCCGGTTCCTCCCAGCCATCCGGAATAGCTTCCCACACAATCCCACACCTGATAAAGCTTTCCTGTCAATCCCTCCATCTGTATTTCCATCTGCCGCTTTAACCAGCCTTCCGGCCGGATTTCAGGTATGCGGCAGCATTTTAAACGTTTGATATTCTTTGTACACATGTTTTGTCCTCTCTGCCTGACGGTTCAGGCCCGGTTATTTTTACTTTAAAGCACCGCTCATCATTCCCCGGATGAAATATTTCTGCAGGAATAAGAACATCAGCATAATAGGAAGCATCCCCATAAGAGATCCTGCGGTTAAAACGCCCCAATCCGTACCGTAATAACCGATTGCCAGGTTTGTAAGCCCTACATTAAATGTTTTGATGGTATTGCTGTTAGCAAATACAAGTGCGATAAGGTAATCATTCCAGGTCGTGTAAGCTGAGTAAACAGCAATCGTGGCAACGGAAGACCAGGTCAAGGGAAGGCATATCCGCAAAAATATCCGAAGATTTCCGGCTCCGTCCAATTTCGCTGATTCCAAAAGTCCATCGGGAATTGTGTCAAACGCATTTTTCATCATATAAATGCAAAAGGGCGTGTGGAAGGTCGTGTAGATCAAAACCAAACTTGCCCGTGTATTCAGCAATCCCAATTTTGCCATAATCGTATAAAGGGGTGTCAGCAGCGTTTGAAATGGAATCATAATGGCGGCAAGAATACAGGCCAGCATGATCTTCCCACCCCTCAGCTTCAGCTTTGACAGACCGTAGCCCGCCGCTATGCTGACAACTGCTGTACATAGGATGGAACAAATGGTGATCATAACAGAATTCATAAAATATCTCAGGTAGATTCCATTTTCCAGCGTAAATATCTTAACATAGTTCTCCAGGGACGGAATATGAGGAACCAATGTGGGAGGCACCTGATAAATCTCACCCTTTCCCTTTAATGAGGTGGCGGCCGCCCAGTACAAGGGAAGCATAAAGAGTATACTTAGTATAATATTAGCCCAGGTTTTTTTCGTTGTTTGTCTCATGCTTCATCTCCCATTAATTTGTTGAATCTTTCATTACCTGATACTGGAACAAGCTAAGAGCGCCCAGGATCAGCAGAATAACAACTGTCATAGCTGAACCATATCCCAACTTGAAATAGTTAAAAGAAGTATTATAAATATAATGGACACTGGTGGTGGTAAGCTGACTGGGGCCGCCCTTTGTCATGATGGAAAATTGCTCAAATGCCAAAACAGAGCCAGTAACAGACATGATCAGCGCCAGAGCCACCTGGGGCTTTATGATCGGCAAAGTGATTTTGAAAAACTGCGCGATCCATCCGGCTCCGTCCACCCGCGCCGCCTCATATACCTGGTCGTCCACTCCCTGAAAGGCAGCTAAAATAATAAGCATGGAAAATCCTGACATCTTCCAGGTAACCATAAAGATAACTGCCGGAAGGGATGTTTTCGCCGAATTCATCCATAATATAGGACTGTCGATCAGTCCGCCCGCCTGTAAAATATAATTCATAACACCATATAAGTCGTTATAGATCCACAGCCATACCATACTGCAGCAGGTCATGGATATGACCACGGGAGCAAAATACAGCGTCCGGAATAGATTGACTCCCCGAAAGGCTCCATTCACCAGGAGAGCCAGTATAAAAGCGAGGATAAACAGGCATGGCGTTACAAACAGGGCGTATTTCAGCGTAAAGATAAGGGAGGTCCAAAACTGCTTATCCTGCAGAAGCGTCACATAATTCTCTATAAAAATAAATTTCTTTTCCCCCAATATGGACCAGTCATAAAAGGAAATACGAAGGGTCTGTATAAAGGGGTAAATAAAAAACACAACGTTCAGCACCATGGCGGGCAGCACAAAGAGATACCCCAACTGCAGATGACCCCGTCCCTTTCTGTTCTTATCCATAAACCTTCTCCTCGCTTTCTGTTTCCCGGCAATCCAATCTGCCGTTTTTCTTAATCCGCCATAATGGCGTCAATCCTTGCCGCAATATCCGCTGCCGCTTCCTGAGGTGTCATCTCCTGGTTCAGACATCTCTGCATATCTTCGAGCATAGGTGTATACATCTCATCATACTTCAGGGAATATGGAGTTTTAGACACTTCCAGCGCCTCCTTTAAAACGCCATACTGAGGAGTTGCGGCAAAATACTCATTGTCAAAAAAGTCCTTTCTGGCCGGCAGACAGCCGCCCTTAGCCAATTCCTCCACCTGTACTTCTTCAGATAATGCATACTCGATAAAGTCCCAAGCCGCCTCCACATCACTGCACTGGGAAGTGATGCCAATGGAATCTCCTCCTGAGAAAGAAGCATATCCGCTTCCCTTTGGTCCCCTGGGAACCAGGCAGGCTCCCCACTCCATATCGGAGGATCCATTTACAAAATTATATACCGCCGCGCTTCCCAGAACGATCTGGCTGGCCTGGCCTGTAAGGAAAGCATCCTGTGCCTCGCTCCATGAATACGTAATGGTGCTGGGCGGAGTCACTTTATACTGGTTGATCATATCGGACAGCAGTCCGATGGCTTCAATTGCATGTTCTTCATTCAACAGACATGTTTTCCCATCCTCTGACAGGAACTCTCCTCCGTTATTCCACACATAAGGCATAAAAGTAAACATGTAAGCTCCCGAGTGGGCTCCCGCATATACGTAACCATAGTGACCGTCCTTTGTCAGCTTCTGTGAATACTCAATCAGTTCTTCCCAGGTTTTCGGAGGATTCTCGGGATCCAGCCCCGCATCCCGGTAATGCTCCTTATTGTACAAAAGGACCGATACATCCGGTGAGAATGGAACCGCATATGTTTTACCGTCCACCTGGCCGCTCTTTATCATTCCCTCGCTGAACTGATCCTTATAATCCAGGGCTTCAAAACGGTCAGAAATATCTGTAAATGCGCCGTTTGCCGCAAAATATGGCACTTTGGTACAATCTAGTGAAATGATGTCCGGAGCCTCATTGGCAGACAGGGACAGGGTAAACTGGTTGGCAATCTCTGTATTTACCTGCTGGACAACCTCCACTGCCACCTTATCTTGGAGCTTATTATATTTCTCTGCCGCTGAAACAGCCGCGGCAGCCGTAGAATCCCTGGTCCATACTGTAAGGGTTTTCTTATTATTTTGTGACTCTATTTTTTCTCCTCCAGTCTTTTGTCCGCATCCACTTAAAAGGGCGATACCCGCCCCCACTATCAGTATATTTGTCATTATTTTTCTGTTCATATCTTCCCTCCACTGTGTTTTTGTTTGTTTTTTTGCTTTATTTGCTTATTTATTTATACATATTATATATTACTGCTTTTGAATAAAAAAGGAATATAATTGATTAAAACTTGTACAATATGAACCTATTTTACCTTGATTGCACGGAACACAGCTGGTATAATAATTGAGAAGATGATTATAGGAGGTTTTTTGCGAAATGGAGTATGCTAATTTTCCTTCTCCTCCCTATCCCCATTTTATCATTGCCGGAGATGCGCTCTACCGCCCGGGAGATATCCACCGCAAAAGGGCCTGCATTGGTATTTTTGATCTGGTTTATGTGGAATATGGTGAATTATTCATAACAGATGGTGACCATGCCTATCACCTGAAAGAAAATGATGTGCTGATTATACGCCCGGACACCATACACTATGGCCACAAGCCTTGTTCCGTTAAGACTAAATTTATGTGGTGCCATTTTCGGACGTCCGGTACTTACTACTACTCGGAAGAGATTCAGCTTCCCTCACCAAACCACAGCTCCATCTACTCCTACGAGGACAGAACAAGCCTCTTGATCCTTCCTCTGTACAAGCGGCTTTCCCCTCAGGAAGCGGTTGAGTTCTCTGTCTGCTTTTCCAGCCTGATGTCTTCTAATATTGATAAGTATCAGCAAAAGGAACAGCAGGGACAAACCTATTTATCTCCCTTAGAATGCCAGGAAACATTTCTTCGACTGTTAAACTTTCTTCAGGTAATGCCATCTCAGTTCTCTCCCTCGGAGCTATTAGCCGCCAGTATCATTGAGTATATTTCCCGGCACTATCCAGACCCGATCTCTCTAAAAGATATTGCCGACTATTTTAATTTTCATCCTGCTTATATTATCCGCTGCCTTAAGAGACAATACGGAATCACCCCAAACAAAGCTTTGACAGGCATTCGTATTGAACATGCCAAACGGATGCTGGTCACCTCTAACTTAAGTATTAATAAAATTTCTTATTATGTGGGCTTTACCACTATTTCCTACTTTAACCGGACATTCAAGGAGCACACCGGGATGACGCCCAGAGAATTCCGCAGACAGCAGGGGACTGTTTAAATAAAATATAGCTTTCCAGACATCAAAATAGGCGGGAAGGCTATTTTTAGCTTTCCCACCCATAACAAGGGTATGGATCAGGATACAACAGGTACAGACCTTCTCACTAAGTCAGGCTCCAGCCCGCCGACCGCTCACGGATATCCACATAATCCCTGTATATGCCCTCCTGATCCATCAGATCATGGTGGATTCCCCGCTGTACGATCCGCCCCTCTGAGACAACCAGAATGTTATCTGCCGCCTTAATGGTATTCAGCCGGTGGGCGATCACCAGAAGCGTCTTGCCCTTCACCAGCTCGGATATGGCTTCCTGGATGTATCTCTCATTATCTGCGTCCACGCTGGCTGTGGCTTCATCCAGCACCACCACCGGCGCGTCCTTTAGGATACAGCGGGCAATGGAGATGCGCTGCCTCTCCCCTCCGGATAAGGTGGCTCCCCCTTCCCCGATCACGGTCTCAAATCCTTCCGGCAGCGCCATGATGAATTCATAGCACCTGGCCTTTCTAGCCGCCTCATAGACTTCCTCTCTGGAAGCATCCGGCTTTCCCATGGAGATATTGTTATATACGGTATCCCGGAACAGATACACCCGCTGGAACACCATGCTGATCTGATCCATCAGTTCCGCCAGTGGGATCTCCCTTATATCCCTTCCCCTGAAACAGATTGTTCCGCTGTTCACGTCCCAAAAGCGGGCCAACAGGTTTGCAATGGTAGATTTCCCGCTCCCGGAGGGGCCTACCAAAGCCGTCATGGAATTAGGGCGGACTGCAAAGCTGACATGGCTAAGTACGCTCTTCTCCTCATAGGCAAAGGATACATCCCTAAATTCCACCTCCGGCAGGCTCTGGTCCTCCCCTGTACCTGACATCCCTGTGCTTGGCATCCCTGTACCCGGCATCCCTGTACCCGGCATCCCTGTACCCGGCATCCCTGCATCAGGAAGCTCCGGCTCGTCAAACACGGCCTCGATCCGGTCCAGGCAGCTGTTCATCACCGTGAGCCTGGTGGCTTCTGCATACAGTGCCTTTAATGGGCCAAACAGATCAAATACAAGCAAAAGCACTCCGCACAGATATGGCAGGGACAGCGCCCCTGTCTGCTGAAGATATACAGCCAGGGCAAACACAGCGGACATTCCCAGGGCATAGAGCACATTCAGTCTTCTGTGCCACGGCGTCAGCGCCGCCTCAAACCCCAGGGATGTTTCCATGGAACGCCGGAAGTTTCCGGACAGCTCCCCGGATTTCTCACCCAGAAGATTATAGCTTTTTATGATCCCGATCCCCTCAATGAAAGAGAGGACCGCATCGGTCAGCTTTTCGCTCTGCTCCTGTTTGATAACGGACTGGGACAGGGATACCCGGTTCATCCTTCCGGCCAGCATAACGGCTGCCAGGCTGGTACCCACGGCAATGATCCCCAGACGCCAGTCCAGGAATACCATAAAGACCGCCATGATCACAGAGGAAAACAAATAATTCATCATATTGGCCAGGGTGCTCATGGCGACCTCTTCCACAAATACCATATCTGTACTCAGCACGGAACTCACTTTTCCTATGTTGCCTGATGTAAAATACCCCATGGGCATTCTTCTCAGATGGGCTCCCAACTCCAGCCTCTTTTCAGCAAACATCATATAACCGGCCCCGCTTTGCAGCCGGTCGGATGTAAACTGGCACAGGGCCTCCAAAGCCACGATTACAACCATAGCGATTCCCGTGTTCAGGCAGTGGGAAGGGGTCAGCGTTTGTTCATAAAATCCGGACAGTACCAGGAATGCCAGGCAGATCGGCATCTTTGAAAGTATGGATTTCAGGAAGGAAAATACAAATGCTGTCTGGATCCTTGCCCTGTATTTCCCGGAAAGACACAGTATCCTCTGGATCAAACGGATCATCTCTGTTCCTCCTCTCTGCTGTTTTTTACATTCCACTTAGCGCTGTCAACAGATGCCTGCCAGAGCTTTCTGTACTCCCGGCTTGACGCCATCAACTCCTCATGGGTTCCCACGCCAGTCATCCTTCCTTTGGACATGACACATATCCGGTCCGCATTTTTTACGGAAGGCAGCCGGTGGGCAATCACCAAAAGTGTCTTTGCCTTTACCACCTCTGCAATGGCCGCCTCCATTTTCTCCTCATTTTCCGGATCGGTGAAAGCCATGGCCTCGTCCAGCACCACCACGGGAGCATCCTTTAAAAGCGCCCTGGCCAGGGCGATCCTTTGGCGCTGTCCTCCTGACAGCTGCTTTCCGCTGTCTCCGGCCAGGGTATGGATGCCATCCGGCAAATGCTCTATGAATTCCATACACTGGGCTTTCCCGGCAGCCTCCATCACCTCCTCGTCCGTGGCCTCCGGTTTTCCCAGCCTGATATTTTCCAGCAGGGATGTGTTAAACAGGTATTGTTCCTGGGCCACATAGGAAATCTGATCATTGAGGGCTTCCAGGCTCATGCGGCGTATATCCTGTCCCCCTATGGAAATACTGCCCTCATTGATATCATAGTAATGGACCAGCAGTTTTGCCAGCGTGCTTTTTCCCGAACCGGACTCTCCCACCAACGCGGTCTTCCATCCCTGGCAAATGGTAAAGCTGACATGGTCCGCGGCCATTTCCTGTTCATATGCAAAACTTACATCCTGAAATTCCACCGTGTGGTCCCTTCCCTCAAATCCTTCCTTTCCCTGCTCCAATGGGGCCGCGCTTATGACCTTTTCCAGGTTCTCAATCTTATAATTGATCTGGGGCAGGGAGGGCAGGAACCCAAGGGCCTTTAGCATGGGAAGACCCAGGCTCAGGGAAAGACACATCACAAGGATCAGGTCCGGCAGGGTGGAATATCCCTTCAGCACAAACCAGGAGCCCAAAGGCAGGGTCAATATCAGGGTGCAGGGAAGGATACTGTTGTACATTGCCATCCACGGCCAGCAGGCCCGGTACCAGCCAAGTGTAAAATCCCTGTAGGCATCAATATCCTTCTCATATCTGCGGTAGGACTCCCCATCCTTGTTAAAAACCTTGACCACCTCCATGCCGTTGATGTACTCAATAATAGTATTGTTCATCACCTTTCCGGCTGTATAGTAATTGTTCATGTCCCTGGAGCCGATGGCGAACATCACACACATGGAAAACAGGCCCACAGGCAGGGATGCCAGGGACATAAGAGCCAGTTTCCAGTCCACGGCAAACAGGCACAGGTAGACGGCCGCAGGAATCGCAAGGTTGCCAAATCCCTCGGGAAGGGCATGGGCCAGCAGTATCTCAATGCTGTCCACATCATCCACAAACATACGCTTCAGGCTTCCTGTCCCCTTTCCCTGTATCTCACCCAGGGGCAGCATCTCCATTTTTTTCTGCAAATGAACTCGAAGGCGCATCAGAATGTGAAAGGCCGCTTCATGGGACATGGACAGCCCTTTGACATAAAGGCAGGCATGGCTGACCAGGCAGACCGCCACTGCCAGGATCCTCAGGCTGATGTAGGCCGGACTGACAGGGCTGCCCATGATCAGCGGCGTGATGATCTGGTACACGAACACAAAGGGTAGAATGCTCACAAGCACGGCGGCCAGTATGACCAGTCCCGACTGAATGGTCAGCCTTTTGTAGGGACCTGCATACTCTAACATTTTTTTGAACATTGGATCTCATCTCCTTCCGAACCATATTATGGTTCATATCCAAAACAGATCAAGTCAAGACCACCGGCTTAGCCGGTGGCTTGTTCTGCCCCTATAAGGGGCTGTTACCTGCTTGCGCCCGGAAGGCGCACTGAAAAGTCTGCCTGCTGCACCACATTCTCAGCTGCCCTTAAAA
>Ga0129308_1000897_pt1 | contig 37221 bp, 28 predicted proteins | sample L827metagenome_FD_94440 | JGI IMG/M metagenome (GOLD analysis project Ga0129308, IMG submission 94440) | Ring-tailed lemur group fecal microbial communities from Wisconsin, USA - L827 metagenome | ecosystem: Host-associated > Mammals > Digestive system > Large intestine > Fecal | place: USA...
GCAGCGGCGGCAGGAGCGGCAGCGGCGGGAGCAGCCGCGGGGGCGGCGCCGATCAGTTCCTCCAGCTCGATCTCATAAACGGTGCCGTTGACGGTCACTCTGTATTTTTTCATACGTGTATTCTCCTTATCCATTTACAGTTTTTTGACGGACAAAATGCGGATGCCGGTGATATCGGTGCCCAAATCCTCCGCGATGGCGGCGGAAATGGCGGCGATGAGCTCCTGTTGGTCCACCGCCGGTGCTGCTTCCGGGACAGCGGCCGCCGGCGCGGCAGACGGATGGTCCCGTCCGCAGACGCGGCCCAGGAGCGTTGTCAAAACGATCAGGCAGACCAGACCGAAAAACACCGTTCCCATTCCCATCAGGCAGACAAAAATGATGGAATAGTCCATTGTATCTCTCCTTGCTTCAGTGTTTCGTTGTTAAGGGGCAATCAGGTGTGTCTGAAATGCCCGGCTTGCTCAAATACCTGCGCGTCCTGGCCGCCCACGGTGTCTGGGGGAACTGGGACGGCGCTGGTTTTGCCGGACTGTGCAGGCCGGTCCTCTGTATTTGCGGTGCTGTCCATGTTTCACTCTCCCTTTTGCGGTTTCCGTTTTGTGCGCCGCCGGCCCGCTCCTGTCCGGTGAAACGTTTCCTACGGCCGGCAGCGCATATCGCTTTTACCATTATATCATACTTTTTCCTCCTTGGCGACTGAAAAAAATGTTTTGTGCCCACTTCCTCCCGGCGAAGCCTGCCGTGTGTTGCGCTGCTATGTTGAATGTGATAAAATCATGCATATCAACACGGCGTGGGAGGCGGAAAGCGTGAAAAAGCTGGTCAAACTGATCGTGGAGAACAAGAGCTGCATTCCGGAGTATACCGCGCAGCTGTACAGCGTGTTTGGAGACGCGGTCACGGTCCGGGCCTTTACCATTGACGACCCCGCTGCCTATGCTGACCAAAGGGAGGATGCTATTTTGACCTCCGCCAGCTCCGCCGTGAATTTTTCGGAGATCAAAAAGGTGCATTTTCGGGGGAAAAAGTGGATTCCCATCAACCTCTGCCTCCAGCGAAAGAGCCTTTTGCAGCTGAACGCCTATCCAAAGGGGACGCAGGCGCTGCTGGTGAACCTGTCCAAAATGATGGCGGAGGAGACCATCTCCCAGCTGTACCAGGCCGGATACAGCTATATCACCTTCCATCCCTGCTACCCCGGTTATACAGGTCCGAAGTTCCCGCTGGCGGTGACCCCGGGCGAGACTGGATCCGTGCCGGACTGGGTGACGGAGTGCATTGACCTCGGTCCCCGCTGCATTGATATCGTGACCATGGTGGAGCTGGCGGAGGAGCTGCAATGCGAATACGTTTTAAAGACCCGCCGCTTTTTCAGCTATTTTGAAAAGCAGCACAACACCTCCGCCGGCGTTTCCATCCTGGTGGAGGAAAACCAGACGCTGGAGCGGCGCTTGGGCGCCTTGGTGCAGCTGGCGGATGAGGGCCTGCTGGGCATCAATGCCGACGGAGAAATTTTGGAGTGTAATTTTCAGGCGGCCGATATTTTGAAAAAGCCGCGGGGCCAGCTGCTGCGCGCCCGGCTGTCGGAGCTGCTGCCGCCGGAGATGGCGGAGCACTGCCGCACACAGCAAACACCCATCTCCCGGGTCATCGCCTTCCCCGGCGGCACCTATACGGTGCGTATGACGCCAATCACCCAGGGAACCCAGTATCTGGGCGCCTACGTCCTGTTTTCCCCGCCGGAGCCGGATAGCCCGCCACGGGCCAAACCTGCCTCCGGCAAGGGGCATGTGGCCAAATACCGGTTTTCTGATATTTGCGGCGGCAGCGCACAGATCAGGCAGACGGTGGAGCTGGCCCGGAAAATGGCACGGACGGAGTCCTCCATCCTCATCACAGGGGAGAGCGGCACCGGAAAAGAACTGTTTGCCCACGCCATCCACAACAGCTCTCCCCGGGCGGCGGCGCCGTTTGTGGCTATCAACTGCGCCGCCCTGCCGGACAGCCTGTTGGAGAGCGAGCTGTTCGGCTATGAAGACGGCGCCTTCACCGGCGCCAGAAAAGGCGGCAAGGCGGGGCTTTTTGAGCTGGCCAGCTCCGGTTCCATTTTCCTGGACGAGATTGAGGGGATGGCTCCCAGCACGCAGCTGAAGCTGCTGCGGGTCATCCAGGAGCGGGAGATGATGCGGGTGGGCGGTGACCGGGTCATCCCCATTGATGTGCGCATCATCAGTGCCTCCAATCAGGACCTGACCGCTATGATGGAGGAGGGGCGGTTTCGCAGCGACCTGTTTTACCGGGTCAGCACCCTGCCCCTGGACCTGCCGCCCCTGCGCCGCCGCCGGGAGGATATCCTGACGCTGATTGAGGAATTCAAAAGTACCCTTCGTCTCTCCTTCGTGCTGACAGAGGAGACGAAGGCCCTTCTGCTGCGGTACAGCTGGCCGGGGAATATCCGGGAACTGCGCAACTGCGTGGAGTATTTGGGATGCCAGAACCTCCCGGTCATTGAGCCGGAAAATTTGCCCTACACTATTCGCCGCGCTGCCGCCCACGGACCGGACGAGAGCGGCTCCCAGCGGTTGCAGAACGCGCTGCTGTATGCTTTGGCGGAAGAAAGCTGCGGACGCAAACAGCTGCAGCACATCCTGGCCAAGCGGGGCCTTCCCGTTTCCGAGAGTCAGCTGCGCCGGGAGTTGGAGCAGATGAAAGCCCGGGGGTGGGTCACCTCCGGCACAGGACGGGGCGGCTCCCGCCTGACAGACGCAGGCTTGCAGGAATACAAAAACAGGTCAAAATAGGCGGGTGCCTATTTTGACCTGTTTTTGTGTGGGCAGGGTGACCGTAAATTCTATGAATTTGGTAGGTTTTCTGCTGAACGTGTGGCTGGCATATTTTTTGCTTTTAAAATTTTTATACCATATAAACCAAGAGAATTTCAAATCAGGAGGAGTGTACAATGAGCAAGATTGATATGAATACCGTTGGTTTCGATACGCAGAGCATCCATGCCGGCTACCACAGAGATTCCGACTTCGGCGCTCTGGCAACTCCCATTTACCAGACCTCTACTTTTACGTTTACCAGCGCCGACCATGCCATGGGCGTGTTCAGCGGGGAGATCCCCGGCTATGATTACACCCGTGCCGGCAACCCCACCGTGCGGGTATTCGAGGAAAAGATCGCCCAGCTGGAGGGCGGCGAGGACGCTGTGGCGGCATCCTCCGGCATGGGCGCCATCAGCTCCGTTCTGCTGGGCCTGCTTCAGACGGGAGACCATATCGTCTGCGGCAACACGGTCTATGGCTGCACCGACGTGGTCATGCGTGAGATCCTGCCCACGCTGGGCATCACAGCTACCTTCGTGGATTCCGCGGATGCCGCCGCCGTGGAGGCCGCCATTCAGGACAACACCAAAATGATCTATTTTGAGACCCCGGCGAACCCCACGCTGCATGTCACCGATATTGCCGCTCTGGCCGCACTGAAGGCGGGCCATCCCGGCATCCGCGTCGTGGTGGACAATACCTTTGCGCCGCCTCCGGTACAGTATCCCCTGAAGCTGGGTGCCGATGTGGTGGTCCACTCCGTCACGAAGTATATCAACGGCCATGGCGACGTCATCGGCGGCGTCGTGGTGGGCAGCAAGGAGGATATCGCCGTTATCCGCGGCCGCGCCATGGGCAAGATCACCGGCACGCCGCTGACGCCCTTCTGCGCGTATCTCATCATCCGCGGCATGAAGACGCTGGGCATGCGGGTCCGGCAGCACTGCGCCAACGCCATGGCCATCGCCCAGTACCTGGAAACATCCCCCTACATTGAAAAGGTGTACTATCCCGGCCTGGAGTCCATGGGGAAGGACCATGAGGTGGCGAAAAAGCAGATGAACGGCCTGTACGGCGCCATGATCTCCTTCGTCCTGAAGGACGGCATCAAGGGTATGTCCGCTTTTGACGCCAGCAAAAAGCTGATGGACAACCTGAAGATTCCCGCCATCGCCGTCTCCCTGGGCGATCCCGACACGCTGATCCAGCACCCTGCCTCCATGACCCATGTGCGGGTCCCCAAGGAGGTCCGGGAGGAGGTCGGCATTACGGACGGTATGCTGCGCTTCTCTGTGGGCCTTGAAAATGTGGAGGACCTCATCGCCGACTTTGACCAGGCGTTTGCCGCCCTGTAAGGGGAAGGCGGGCAGCCTGCCTTGCAACGTATGCCAATTGGGGGACGTATTGTGCTGATTTACCACAATAGTGATTGACAAGAACGCCTCTCTCGTATAAAATTGACATATGATATCAGATATCAACTACTGAAATCCACGATACAGGCGGCAGCTGCACCAAGGCGTGGATGGAGAGGGTAAGTGAGGAGGTGCGCTGCATTGCGGGTGTTCCTTTCCTATTTGCTGGAGGACGGAGATGTCGTCTGGCCGGGAGAGCCCACCGTTCACATTGAACCGTTTACCACCATCGAGCGGGACGGCTACAACTCCTGCAAAACCATCCTGCCCAACCATCACGGAACGCACTGCGACGGACCCAACCATTTTAATCCCAACGGTCCTAAGCTGAACGACCTGCCCATTTCCTATTTCTGGTTTGACCGTGTGGCGGTGGCGGATATCCCCAAAAAAAGAGGGGAAGCCGTGGTGCCCGACGATCTGCGGCCCTATGAGGCAGCCATCCGGAACGCGGACCTGCTGCTTTTAAAGACCGGGTTTTGTATGCTCCGCAGTACACAGCCCCGGGTCTATGAAAGCGAAGGACCGTATCTTTCCCCGGAGGTCTGCCGCTACCTTGTGGAAACCTTTCCGGACCTGAACTGTATCGGCCTGGACTTTCTCTCCGTGGGAACACCGGCCAACAGCCTTTCCAGGCAGGCGCACCAGATCCTGTTTGGGTGCCACAACGGAAAATTTATCCCCGCCATAGAGGACATGGACCTCAGACCGCTGTTTCAAACGGACAAGAAGCTGAAGACCGTTGTGGCCGCTCCGCTGCGGCTTGCCGGTGTGGACAGCAGCCAGATCACGGTCATGGGGGAGTTCGAGGACTGATCCGCGGAACGCGGAATCGATTCTGCATGGAGCAGAGAATCACACTTGTCAGCAAATACCCCGAGTATATATAGAAAGAAGGAGAAATGCATGGAAACCAAGAAAGCAAATGGCTGGACCCTAATTCCCTTCATCGTAATGATGGCCTTGTTCCTGTGCGGGTTCCCCATGGTGACGGCATGCTTGTGCGCGGTTGCCCTGACCTTTGCCTTTGCAAAGGGCAAAATGAGCGAGCGGTTCTCTGTCTTTGCCAAAGGCGCTGGCGACGAGGGCGTTTTGATCATGCTGATGATCTTCTCCCTGTCCGGCGCATTCTCCTCCGTGGCCAAGGCCATGGGCGGCCGTGACGCCGTCGTGAACCTGGGCCTGTCCCTGGTCCCCACCCAGTTCCTGCTGGGCGGCGTGTTCATCATCGCCATGCTGATGTCCACCGCCTGCGGCACCTCCATGGGCACCATCGCCGCCATCACTCCCATCGCCGTTGGCGTTGCGGAAAAGGCCAATTTGAACATGGTCATGCTGCTGGGCGCCGTGGTGGGCGGTGCCATGTTCGGCGACAACCTGTCCTTCATCTCTGATACCACCATCGCCGCCGCCCGCGGCCAGAACGTGGAAATGAAGGATAAGTTCCGCCTGAACTTCCTGATCGCATTGCCTGCCGCTCTTATCACGCTGGTGCTGCTGTGCATCCTCGGCCGTCCGGATACCGCGCTGGATATGGGCGAGCTGTCTTACAGCCTCATCAAGGTCATTCCCTATGTGGTCGTTCTGGCATTGGCCCTCATCGGCATGGACGTGATGCTCGTGATGGCACTGGGCATTGCCTCCGCCGCCCTGGTGGGTGTCGCCACCGGCTCCATCACCATCATTGAGTTCGCCGAGGCGGTCTGGGCCGGCGTCATCGACATGGACCAGAGCTTCTATCTGGCCCTTCTGATCGGCGGTATGACCGCAATCATCAAGGAGCAGGGCGGCTTGGAATGGCTGGTGCAGAAGCTGCAGAAGGTCATGAAGAGCAACAAGTCCGCCCAGTTCGGCATTGCCGGTCTGGTGGGCGTGCTGGATGCCGCCACCACCAACAATACGGTGGCCATCATCATTGCCAACCCCATCGCCAAGGACGTGAGCCGCGACTACAATATTGATCCCCGCCGTACCGCTTCCTTGCTGGACCTGTGGTCCTGCGTGGTGCAGGGCATCCTGCCTCACGGAGGCCAGACGCTGCTGGCCTGCACGCTGGCTGCCACGTATGGCCTGAGCATCACTCCCGTGGATATCATCCCCTATCTGTGGTATCCCATGCTGCTGGGCGTGTTCGCGGTCATTTCCGTGTTCGTTCCCTTCGCCGACAGTGCCTGCCGCAAGGACCCCTGGAACTGGGAGTATGACTGCCCCGAGTCCAAGGTGGCGGAAAAGAAGGCCAACATGGCCGCGGCTGGACAGTAAGCTGCTGTACCATTTTTACTGCAAACGGGGCCGGCTGAAAGCCGGCCCCGTTTTACTGTGCCCCAAAGAAAACGGCAGGGAGGGCACCTTCAGGTGCTTTTCCTGCCGTTTCTGCGCAAAAAAAGTTCCGCGGTTTTTGCCGTGCTCAGATCAAGTCGCCTTCCGCGTGGTCCCGCAGCTCCAGCTCCTGGAAGATGGCCGCTTCAATGGCCTCGTATTCCCCGGGGCTTTTGAACCGACGCAGCTTCTTGTTCAGCCGGTCCGCGTCCTCGAACAGGTGGATGAGGTAGAACCAGACCTCCCGCATCCGCTGGGCAGCGGTGCCCACCTGACCGTAAAAGGCCTGATACTCCCGGTACAGCTCCTGCGCGAAGGACTGCAATTCCTCCCGTGTGGCGGCGCTCCCGCCCCGCAGCTTCCGGGGCAGCGCCGGGTCCGCCACGGCCCCCCGGCCGATCATGACAGCCTCCACCGCCGGGAAGCGGGCCTCCAGGGCCCGGACTTCCTTCACGGTCCGCAGGTCGCCGTTGTAGCAGACAGGGTTCCGGCTCCGCGCCAGCGCCTGGGCAAATTCCGCCAGGTGCACCTGTCCCCGGTATTTCTCCTTCTGCACCCGTGGATGGATGGTGAGACAGGCGATGGGGTAGCGGTCATAGATGTCCATCAGCGGCTGGAATTCCGCCGGGTCGGCAATGCCCAGCCGGGTCTTGACAGACACCGGCAGCGTTACCCGGGAAAACACCGTATCAAAAAAACGGTCCAGCTCCTCCGGCTTTGCCAGAAAGCCGGAGCCCTTACCCTTGGCGGTGACAGTACCGGAGGGGCAGCCCAGGTTCAGGTTGACCTCGGGGTAGCCCATGTCCGCCACCAGCTCCGCCGCCCACAGAAAGTCCTCGGCCCGGCAGGTCATCACCTGGGGCACGGCAGGAAGGCCCGCATTGTTTTCCGGCCCCACCTCCCGGCGGTCCCGGTTTGTCAGAATGTGCTGGTCCGTGGGGGAGAAGAAGGGAATGAAGTACCGGTCCACTCCGCCGAAATACTTGTGCCACACCCGGCGGTATACCGCCCGGGTAATGCCGTCCAGCGGCGCGAAATCAATGCGCTGGATCATTGCAGGGCTTCTTCCCACTCCGCCTGACGGAAGCCCACCAGCACGAAGCCGTCTCCCACCAGAATGGGCCGCTTCACCAGCATCCCATCGGTGGCCAGCAGGGCCAGCTGCTCCTCCTCGCTCATGGCGGGCAGCTTGTCCTTCAGCCCCAGAGCCTTATACTGGAGGCCGCTGGTGTTGAAAAACCGCTTCAGGGGCAGGCCGCTGGCCTGCCACCACTGGCGAAGCTCCCCGGCGGTGGGCTTGTCCAGCTTGATGTCCCGCAGGGTATAGGCAGTGCCCCGGCTGTCCAGCCAGGACTTCGCCTTCTGGCAGGTGGTGCATTTGGGATAGCAGAGAAATAGCATGATGGCGCCTCCTTACATTATGTAAACAAATTCAACTGGCGGTCCTCCAGGGCGGAGAGATACGCCATGGCCGCCTCCGGCTCGCAGATGACGTTGTGCTTTTTGCATTCCTCCCGCAAAATGGCGGAAAGTTCTTTTGCCCGGGGGCTTGGACACTGGTAGGCATCTCCGAAGGTGCGGATGTACCGCTGCCGCATACCGGGGAAATGGCGGTCCAGCTGCCGGTAAAAATACTGGCGGTCCCCGTCCCGCAGGGTAACGCCCATGCCGAAGTTTACGATGACCTCCACGCCCGCGTCAAAGCAGTACCCCAGAAGTCCCCGGAGATTCTCCTCCGTGTCGTTCAGAAACGGGAGAATGGGGCAGAGCCATACGCCGGTGTGGATACCGCGGGCACGCATGGTCCGCAGCATCTCGAACCGCCGCCGGGTGGTGCAGACGTTGGGCTCCAGGATGCGGCACAGCTCCTCGTCAAAGGTGGTGAAGGTGGTGCATACCACCGCCTTGGCCTGGGTATTGATGGCCTCCAGCAGCTCCAGGTCCCGGAGAATGAGGTCGGATTTGGTCAGCACGGACACGCCGCAGCCCTGCCGGTAAATGGCCTCCAGACACCGCCTGGTCAGCCGGGTCTCCGCCTCCAGCGGCAGATAGGGGTCGCACATGGAGCCGGTGCCCACCATGCAGGGGTGCCGCTTTCGGCGCAGGGCGTCCTCCAGCAGCTCCGCCGCGTTGACCTTCACCGCAACATCCTCAAAGGCGTGGTCCATTTGGTAGCAGGTGCTGCGGGAGTCGCAGTAGATGCAGTCGTGGGTGCAGCCCCGGTACACATTAATGCCGTTATGGGCGGAGAGGATGCTCTTTGCCAGGACCTCGTGCACGACCGTTCCCCTCCCGCCTTTCAGATGCAACCAGTATAACAGGATTCCCTGCCTGTGAAAAGCCCCAAACGCGGCACCGGGCACGGAAAACGCCCCGGAACGCAAAGCGCGTTCCGGGGCACCGGCTTAGTGGCCTTTGTGCTTTTCCCGCCGTTTTTCCCGGCGCAGGGCAAACTGCCGGACCGCCTCCGCCTCCCGGTCCTCCCGGGAGCGGCGTGCGCGGGCGGCCTTGTCCTGCTCCCGCTGAAGCTGCAATGCCTGCTGAGCTTTCGTGCCAATGCCCGTATTTTGCAGCGACCGCTGGATCTGCCGCTGCATCCGCTTGGGATTGATCCGCCGTTCTTCCGGCACCGCACCTTCCATGGAGGGGCTGAATGGCAGCTGCCGCCAGTGTTCCAGCAGGAAGGCGTACACCTCGTGGTCCTTCGGCTCGGCGCCGAAGGTGATCTTGCAGACCTGGTAGGTCCCGTCTTCCTCCCGCTCGTAAAGACCCACCCAAAAGGGGGCCTCAAACAAGACGGTCAATACCGCAGTTCCCTTTTCCATGTGCGCATTCTCCTTAAAATCGGGCTGTTCGGAGAAGGGACAACCAAGGAGGCAGGTTACTGATCCCCAAAAGGGACGCCCGGACTACCGACCGGGCCGTGTTTTTATCTCCGCATCTTCACAATAGCGGCATCTGTTGCCGGCGTCAAGCGCAAAAGCGGCAAAATATCCCCCCGGCCAAGCCGGGGGGACACGCTCAGTACATACTGATGTCCAGGCTTTCGTCATCCGTGCCCTTTTCGATGACCCGGATCTCCACGAAATAATGCAGGGTGGGATTCACTTCCACCTGGACCCGGTCGCCCACCTTGTGGCCCATGAGGGCCTTGCCCACCGGGGATTCCTTGCTGATGAGGCCCTTCAGGGCGTCCTGGCGCAGCGTGGTGACGATGCGGATGTCCATCTCCTTTTTTACCATCTCGTTGTAGATCGTCACCTTGTCAAACAGGCCCACGGCATCCTCCTGGGGCCTCACCTGGATGACCTTGGCGGTGCGGATCATCCGTTCCAGATAGCGGATGCGGCTCTCGTTGCGGTTTTTGGCCTGCTTGGCGCATTTATATTCGTAATTCTCACTGAGGTCGCCAAAAGCCCTGGCCGTCTGGACCTCCTCAATCAGCTGGGGACGCAGCACCCGTACCCGGTGGTCGATCTCCTCCTGCATTTTTTTAATATCTACCTCTGTCAGCTCGTCGTACATAATCTTGTGCCTCCTGTGCCCAAGCCTGCCGCGGCGGCAGGCTGTTTTTGAACCAGTATACCACGCATTCCTCCGCAATGGAACAGGCGAAATACCCTCCCGACGCTTGGGGAGCGGTTTCCCCAGAAACAAAAAAACCACCGGCGGCGGGGTCACCCATCAAACGGCCAACGTGCCGGAGCATTGCTCCGGCACGTTGATCTTTACTCGTCGTATGTTCCGTTCAGGTAATCCATGGCAATCGATGCAAAAGCAGCCGATCCTTTTTCAATCACTGTTTCATCCAAATCGAAGTAAGGATTGTGAACGGGGAACTGGGTGCGCGGAGTACCGTCGGAGGACCCCACGATCATGAAGACAGACGGCACTTTTTCACTGATAAAGCAGTAGTCCTCGCCGCCGATCTTCATGGACTCATCCGAGAAAAAGCCCTTGTCGAAAATATCCCGTACGCTTTCCCGCACCTTTGGGACCATGGCCGGGTCGTTGTAAACAGGGAAGCACCGGCCGCGGTAGTGGAATTCATACTCCACCTGGTAGCTCTCCGCCACCTGCCGGATGATACGCTCCAGCTCTTGCTTGACAATGCTCCGGTTATGCTCGTGCAGGGTGCGGACCGTCCCCATCCCTTTGGCGGAATCCGGAATGACCGCTTCGGCGCTGCCGGCGTTGAGCGCGCATACCTGAATGACCGCGGGCTCCAGCGGAGAGATGCGCTGATGGATTCCCTGGATCATTTGATAGGCCGTGACCAGAGGGAGAATGGGGTCGTTGGCCTTGCTGGGAAAGGAGCCGTGTCCGCCCTTCCCCTTGAAGGAGAAGGAGAAAAAGTCCGGGTATGCGGTGACGGGGCCCGGTTCGATGGCCGCATAGCCCACAGGCCGACTGGGCGTCACATGCATGGCGATGGAAAAATCCACATGGGGATTTTCCAGCACGCCTTCCTCCACCATGGCCTGGGCGCCGCCTGTGGCCGCCTCCTCTGCCGGCTGGAAACACAGCTTGACCGTTCCGGCAAACTCGCTTTTCAGCTGGGACAGAATTCGGGCGGCGCCAAGCAGGGCGGCCGTGTGGGCATCATGGCCGCAGGCGTGGGCAACACCTGCATTTTGAGAGCGGTAGGGACAATCGCCCAACTCCTCCATAGGCAGCGCATCCATGTCCGCACGGATCAAAATGGTCTTTCCGGGGCCTTTTTCGCCGTGTATCAAACCCACCAGCCCGGTGACGGCATATCCCCGGCGGACCTCAATGCCCATGGCGCGCAGTTCTTTTTCAATCAGGTCGCCGGTGGCCGTCTCCTGAGAGCCCAGCTCCGGATGGGCATGGAGCTGGCGGCGGATGTCGATCTGCCGCTGCGCCTGCTCTTTTGCCAGACGCTGAATGCTGGTCATCATATATCCTCCGTTAATTTTTGGCGGCCTTCTCCTGCTGCTGGCGGATATATTCCTTTTCCTCGGGCGTACGCAGCAGGCCGAACTGAATGGTGATGATGGCTGCGATCAGCAGGAAGTAGCAGTAGAAGTTATACTGCACCACAGCCAGGGGGTTCAGGGCGGAGTAGAAGCCGGAGAGCGTCAGCATGCCGCCGGCGTGGGGAGCCAGACCGTGCACGGCACAGGCAAAGATATCCAGCAGGCTGGCGTTGCGCTTGGGAGCGATATGGTGCTCGTCGGCGATATCCTTGGCAATGGGAGCGGCGATCATGATGGCGATGGTGTTGTTGATGAGAGCGAAGTCCAGCAGGCCGCTCATGAAGCCGATGCAATACTCGGCGCCCTTCCGGGTATGGACTCTGCGGTGCAGAACATCCACCAGCCAGTCGATGCCGCCGTAGACCGTGATGATGCCGATGAGGCCCCGCAGCAAAATGGCCACGATGGAAGTGGTCATCATGCCGGACATGCCGCTGCCGATGGCCTGGGCAAAGGTGGCGATGGTGAGGCTGCCGGTGAAAATGCCCACCAGGCCTGCCAAGAATGTGCCGCTGATCAGCACCACGAACACGTCCATGCCGCAGATGGCGGCCACCAGGACATACACATAGGGAACGATCTTTACCAGGCTGTAAGAGAGGTCGCCGCTGATGGGCTCCGTGCCGCTGCTCATCAGGGCAAAAGCAATGACCGTCACCAAAGCCGCCGGCAGGGCGATCAGCAGGTTCATGCGGAACTTATCCTTCATATCGCAGCCTGCGCCGGTGGTGGCGGCGATGGTGGTATCGGAGATGATGGAGAGGTTGTCTCCAAACAGGGCGCCGCTGTACACGGCGGCGAAATACAGGGGAATGCTGGAGCCGGTGCCCTCGGCCACGGCCATGGCAATGGGAGCAATGGCCACCAGTGCGCCGGAGGAAGTGCCGATGGCGGTGGCCACCAGCGCGGTGATGATGAAGATACCGGGCAGGATAAACTGCACAGGCACCAGGGACAATCCCAGATTCACGACGCTGTTCACACCGCCCATGGCCTTGCAGACGCCGGAAAAGGCGCCGGCCACCAGGAAGATCATGCACATCATGATGGTGCCCTCGTCACCGGCAGCCTTGCAGAAGTGCTTAACCTTTTCCGGCAGGGGCATGGTGCGGCACATCAAAAATGTAACCACGATACCGATGAGGATGGCGGCGTGGCGGGGAAATTGGTTCCAGGGCTGTTCCACGGTCCCGGTGATCGTATAATACAGGCCGCAGCCTAAATACAAGCCCAAGAACACGAACATGGGGATAAACGCCGCAAATCCATATTTTTTGTTTTCCGTTAAATCCTTTGACATAGTTTCTTCTCCTTTTCTCTCGTTCGGTTGACTCACGACACGACTGACCTGTACGCTCCGCGATTCACCATGATGATTATACAGCAATTTTCATGCCATACCTACCGCTTTTGTGTTTTTTTGTTGATTTCGTGCATAATTCGAGGAGTATTCACCAAACATACTTGCGTTTTTTTGGCTTATTCGCTGATTTTCTGTTTCTTTTGGAAATTGATTTTGGGATAAAACAGGATAAAATAAAATTAAATTTTGATTTTATCCTGTTTACGATAAAAAATGACGGTGCCGCGCATTGACAAAGCCTTCCGCGCTTCCGTATAATAAATGTGACCTGTACGATTCTTCAGACCTGCGGTTCCCTTGAAACCTGCATAAGGAAGGGACAAAGTCATGAAAATCGAAGCACTCAAAAAAGCCCATGTGGGCTATGTGGATACCCCGCTGGAGCCGATGCCCGCGCTGTCCAAGGCCCTGGGCGGGCGGCTCTACATCAAGCGAGATGACTTGACGGGACTGGCCTTGGGCGGCAACAAGGCCCGCAAGCTGGATTATATTGTTCAGTATGCGCTGGACAATGGCTACACGGCCCTGATGACCTTCGGCGGTGTACAGACCAACCACGGCCGCCTCACCGCCGCCGCGGCCGTCCGGTTTGGGCTCAAGCCGATTCTGGTCCTGAAGGGTGCCAAGCCGGACTATATGTCCGGAAACCTGCTGCTGGACCGGCTCATGGGCAGTGACCTCTACTTTGTGGATACCTCCGCGGCGGATGCCTTGCCGGAGAAAGAACAGGCGGCGGCAAAGCAGCGGTATGTGGACCAGTGTGCGGAAACGATCATCGCCGACTACGCCGCAAGGGGAGAAAAGGTTCTGTCCATCCCCGTGGGCGGACAGACGGTCATCGGTTCTGCCGGTTATGTCCAGGCTATTCCGGAGATCATGCGCCAGATGGAGGCGCAGCACATCAGCGCCAAGTATCTGGTGGTGGGCTACGGCTCCACAGGGACCTTTGCCGGACTGTGGGCAGGGGCCAAATACTACCAGGCCCCCTTCGAGGTCATCGGCATTCCCATTGAACCGGATTACCGGCCGGTGGCGGAAACGGCGGCGTTTATCAATGAACTGAGCCGCACCTTTGAGATGGGCTTCACCTGCACGGAGCAGGATCTGCATCTGGAATTCGGCCCCGCGGATGCGCCCTACGGCGGCGTTGGATACAACGAGCCCGACCTCCCCACGGAGCAGTCCATTGAGCTGCTGGCCAAAACGGAGGCCATTTTCCTGGACCCCTGCTATACCGGCAAGGTGTTCCGGGGCTTCACCGACCTGATTTCCCGCGGCATTCTCTCCGGGGAAGACGGAGTTATCTTTATGCACACCGGCGGCGCGCCGGGACTTTGGACGAAGGAGCATTTGGACGCCATGCAAGTCCCCTTCTGGTCGGACGAGCAGCAGGACCGCGTCCATGTAATGAAGCTATGAGCGCAGCGGAAACAACTCTCATCAAAAACGGCGTCATCTATGACGGCACACTGGAAAACGCACCCTTCACCGGGGACTTGCTTATACGGGGAGACCGCATCCAGGCGGTGGCTCCGCAGATCGACTGCCCGGAGGCCCAGGTCATTGACGCCGCCGGCCGTGCCGTGACGCCGGGCTTTATCGACGTACACCGCCACGCCGACCTTGCCGCGTTTTCCGATGATTTTGGATCTGTGGAGCTGGCGCAGGGCCTGACGACTGTCGGCATGGGCGTATGCGGATTTTCCTTCGCTCCCTACACGGAAAAGTCCGAGGGCCTGTATCCTTACGTCCTCTCCACCCACGGTCCCTCCGCCGACGGTGCCCGCTATGCCACCATGTCCGCCTATCTGGAAGCGCTGCGAAACGCCCATCCGGCCGTCAATGTCTCAACGCTGCAAGGCCTGGGCGCCATCCGGCTGGCGGTGAAGGGCTATGACCCGTCTCCCTTTACGGAGCGGGAACTGGCGATGGCCCGGGACTATGTGCTGGAGGCCATTCAATGCGGACTGCGGGGCTTTTCCACCGGCCTTGTGTACCTGCCGGAGGTCTACACCTCCACGGAGGAGCTCATCTCCATGCTGGCCCCCTGCAAGGGCCATGGCCTCCTGTATATGCCGCATATGCGGGACGAGGCATCCCGTCTTGTGGAGGCGGTGGAGGAGAGCATCCAAATCGCCCGATCCGCCGACATGGCCCTGGGCATCAGCCATTTTAAAGCCTTGGGGCCCGACAACTGGCACGGCACCCTGGAGCGGGCCATCGAAACGATTGAAAGCGCCCGGGCGGAGGGAATGGATGTGACCGTGGACTTTTATCCGTATCACGGCACCGCCACCACACTGGCCTCCATCCTGCCTGCCTCTTTCCTGACGGAGGAGTTCAGCACCATCCTCGCCCGCATCACCACGCCGGAGAGCATTGACCGCCTGCGGTACTGCTACCAGCATCCCGGCCCGAAGGATGAGCTCATCGACCCGGATTTCCGCTGGAGCCATGCCATGGTCAGCGGCGTTACCCTGCCGGAAAACCAGCGCTATCTGGGAAAGACCATCCGCCAGTGCGCGCAGATGGCGGGCTATGAAGACGAATATCCCTTCATCGCCCAGCTGCTGGCCTCGGAAAACGGCAGCGTCAGCATGGTGGGCCTGAATATCTCCCCCGAGGATATCGCCCGCATCGCAAAGCTCCCGTATTCCATGGTCATCTCCGACTCCCTCTACAATGTGACGGAGACGCCCCACCCCCGCATTTATGCCTCCTTCCCCCACATCCTGCGGCATTATGTACAGGAAACCGGCACACTGACCATGCAGGAGGCCGTCCATAAAATGACACAGCTGCCCGCCCAGAGGATGGCCTACCGCCAGCGGGGCACACTGGAAGCCGGAAATTACGCTGACGTTCTGGTATTTGATCCGGCGCGGATCGGCGACAACGCGACCTTCGAGCACGGAAAGCGCCTCTCCACAGGCATGGACCTGGTCTTTGTCAACGGAAAGCTGGCCTGGAAGGATGAGACACGCATCTGCCGGGCAGGCACCTGTCTGAACTGAGTCCTGATATAGCGGGAGGCTGCTTCGAAGGAAGCAGCCTCCACTTTTTTCAGAAAGGAGCCTCCTATGAGAAAGTCCATCGGTGTTATCTCCTCCAGAAGCGGCATGGCCGCCTTTTATGCCAAGCTGCTTCAAAAACTGTTCGGCGATGTTGCGGATATTTACGCCTGGAATCTGGAAGACCAGACCATTCGGAACATGCGGGCGTGTGACCTGTATTTGAATACCACCACCAGCTATGACCTGATGCGCAACAGCTGGGTGCGCCCATACCTCCCGCCGTCCTTCCAGATGGTCCAGTCCGCCATCACCTTTACGAAAAGGGCAGTGGATATCCTGAAAACATATCCGGAAGGCACCAAGGCAATACTGGTCAACCAAAGCCAGCACATGGCTATGGAAAGCATCTCCCAGCTGTACCACCTGGGGATCTCCAATATTGAATTCCTGCCTTACTCCCCGGAAATGCCGGATGTGCCAGAGGCAGCTCTCGCCTTCGCTCCCGGAGAGGTGGACTTGGCACCGCCCGGTGTTACAGCGGTGGATCTGGGCTCCCGGTGGCTCACCGCCAACACCATCTGTGAGATCGCGCTGAAGCTGGGAAACTCTTTTTTCCTGGAGAGCCAAAAATTCATGGACTATATCGCCGCCCTGGCCGAGGTGGATTATTCCCTGCAAACCATTTCCTTTAACAGCCTCACCAGTGAGAACAAACTGGAAATGATCCTCAACAGCCTGGATGCCGGCATCGTCTGTGTGGATGAAAACGGCACCGTCACCCTGGTCAACCGGGTCGCCCGGAATATGCTGTCCGTCAGCCGCTCACAAACGTTGGGCCGCCCGGCGGCGCAAGTGCTGCCGGAGCTCTCCTTCGGCGGGGACCAGGCCCAGCCGCCCCAGCTTATCAGCATCCGCGGGCAGGAACTGGGCGTTACCGTAACGCCTCTGCGCATCGGAGACAGGTCTCTCGGCTCCTTCGCCATGTTCCAGCGGTTTCAGGAATCGGAGGCACGCCAAACCACGCTCCGCCTGCAAAAAGCGCCGAAAAGCCACCAGGCCAAATACACGTTTGCGGATATCGTGGGAAAAAGCCCCGCAATCTGCAAAGCCAGGGACATCGCCTGCCGTATGGCCGGCAACAGCGCCTCCGTCATGATCGACGGCGAGAGCGGCACCGGGAAAGAGCTGTTTGCGCAGGCCATCCACAATGCCTCTCCCCGTAAGGACGGTCCTTTTATCGCCGTCAACTGCGCCGCCCTGACGGAGACACTGCTGGAAAGCGAGTTGTTCGGCTATGTGGAGGGCGCTTTCACCGGCGCAAAAAAAGGCGGACGGCCGGGGCTTTTTGAGTGCGCGCACCAGGGCACGCTGTTTTTGGATGAGATTGAGACCATGAGCCCCGCGCTGCAGGCAAAGCTGCTGCGGGTCCTGCAGGAACGCGAGGTGGTCCGCATCGGCTCCATCGACCCCATCCCCATCAATGTCCGCATTCTCTCCTCCACCAACGAGGACTTGCTGGAGCGGGTGCAAAAAGGGAATTTCCGCCGCGATTTGTATTACCGCCTGAATGTCATTCCGCTTCACATTCCGGCTCTGCGGGAACGGCGCGAGGACATTTTGCTGCTGGCCGATACGTTCCGCCGGCAGTTTCAGGCGGAATTTGTGATGAGCGAGCGGGCCCGGGCTGCGTTGATTCAGCACCGCTGGCCCGGCAATGTGCGGGAGCTGCGCAATTGTATGGAATATCTGCGGCACATGGGGCTCCGGGCGGTAGACCTGGAGGACCTGCCGGAGCAGTTCCACGCGCACCATGCATCGCCGGCTCCTCCGGGGCAGGAGATGCTGCTTTGCGAATGGGCTGTCATGCAGGCGCTGGGCGAATTGTATCCTCAGCAGAAAGGCCTGGGGCGGCAGGGGATTGTCCGGGCGTGTGCCGGCCGGGGCATGGCCATTTCAGAGCATGAGGTCCGTCTGGCGCTGGATACGCTCTCCCAGCACGGCTGGCTGACCGTGAACCGCGGCCGCAGGGGCACACAGCTTTCAGAGGCCGGGTATCAGCATTACCGGATGCTTTTAAATCACTAGACCAGATCATTCAGCAAAATCAGCGGCCAGATGTTCCATGCGTTGGCTGGCGCAAAAATGATATCACTGCTTTTCTGAAACAACGACAAAACCTCCGGCTTAGCCGGAGGTTTTGTCGTTGTTCTATTATATACCGGAGATTCATTTGTTTGGTTTCCATACGCATAGGTATTTCGGAACTGCCCTTTACTCAGAGGTTTGCTGATGACTATTGGATTGATTCGTCATCCGCCAAAGTGTCGTGCGCCCAATTCCCATTCGCTCGCAAATTTGCGTGTTGTTATAGCGAAGAAGCCTTTTCATGGTATCAATTGCAAACAAAAATTCGTCAGAAGCGCATTTTCCACCGTTTTTCAGTGCGGGAAAATGATGAAAAATTGCCTGGGAAAGCCTGTCTTCTCCAATGGCCTCTATTAAAAGCGTTTGGACCATATTGGGAGAGTATCGCGGATGTTCCTCGGCTAATCTTGCAAAACGGCTGGCAACTGTGCGCAGTTCCGATAAATTCCCGGGCCAATCGTATATTTGCAGAATCTCATGAAAAGCAGAATTGCTGCCATCCATCACCTTTCGCTGCAATTGCTTGGGGAGCTCTCGCGCAAACAATTCCGAGATATCCTCTGTGCGGTGAGAGAGTGCGGGTATATTAATTGTCAACGCATTCAAAAGGCAGAAGAGGTCCGGCCGTACATTCGGAGGATTCTCATCGCTGCCGTTTAACACGGTGATGAAGCGGACGTTGATGGGGATTGCCTGGTATCCGCCGGTGCGGATGACAATTTTTCGGACCAGGGCATCCAAAAGGCATGATTGGACAGCTGCGTTGGCATGGTCCAGGTTTTGCAGGATGATCGTTCCCTGGTCTGCTGCCTCCAATAAACCGATATGCGGTGCCAATGAATCGGAGCAGCCCAAAAGAAAGCGTCCCGCATCATTTTCGGAGACAGCCGCCAAATTGACGATGAGCAGAGGACCGGAAGCCCGCGGTCCCCCGGTATGTACACATTCCGCAAACTGCAGCTTTCCAACGCCGAACGCGCCATAGAGCAGCAGGGGCAGCTCCGAGGAGGAGAATGTCTTTCCCTTTGTGACGGCAATCCGCATTTCCTCGGAAGAGGCCACCAGGTCTCCCCACTTTGAATATGGTTCGGCAATCAGATTATTGCCGTTCTTTTTTCGGCAGCTGTTGTCGATTTGCAGCGTTGTCAGAACACCGAAGGGGGATGTTCCCACATAGAGCTTGTTTTGAATGGTGCGGACGCGGACATCGTTTAAGATTTTGAAGGATTCAGAGCGCATGATATTTCCCTGCAGCAGGTGCTTGGTGGAGAGATTTGGAACAAGGTCACCAAGGGTTTTCTGCAAAGGGGATGCCTGCTGGATGCCAGTGTACTTCTGGGCGGTTGTATTCATCAAAACGATCCGGTCGTTTTCATCACTGGCGATGATGCCGATGGGAGACTGGGCGATGATGGACTGCATCAAAACGTCATTTTCCCGTTCCTTCCGCAACTCCACCGCGAGCGCATGTGCCTGTAAAAAAGACTGGCGCACGGTTTCCTCCCCGGCATAGACCAGAATGTTTTTTCTTCCAATCTCCTCTGCATAGGCACAGGCGGTGGAGGCGCCGATGATGACATCATAAGAGGATTCCTGAATGGCCTGATACAGCTCCGCTTCATCTTCAAATACAATCTGCTGGATATCCGCGTCCAAAAGTTCGGAGATCATGCGCAGGTTGATCTGCCGTGAGTACCGGTACGTGACGAGCGCGGGGTGCTTTCCAATACTCAGCGCACGCCGCGCCGCGACAAGGTAGTCAATTTCCCGCACCAATACCTCGGCAATGGGCGCCCTGGAATAGCGGGCAAATTCGGCGGCATAAGCAGAGCCGGAGATAAAGACCTCAAAGCCTTGTTCAATTTTTACATTCACAGTCTCTGTCAGCGTACTGAGATTACAGTCCACCACTTCGATGTGTGTATCCGGAAGGTCCAGCTCACGGCTTACCTTGGAAGCTAATTTGAAAAGCTGGCCGCAGCCGAGAAAGCAAAGCATATAGGGACTTTTCATCTGTTCATACTCCTGTTCCGCGCAGCATACGGGTGAAACACTTTTTTGCTGCTTGACAAGCGCCTCTATTTAGAGAATGCCTCCTTAAAGTAAAAATCGCAAGTAAAAATTCGAAAAAAATACACACAAATACACAATATAAAATTTGTGCAATTTGTTTATTCCGACAAAAACGGCAAATAGACGTGAAAACAGCTCAATATAAATGACGAAAAATGTTCCAAGAAAAAAGCACGGCTTAACTTTGAAACATTTACCCCTGAATTTGCATGTTTTTTACAACTTGTTGATAATTAAAACTTCTGATATTAGACTAAATATACAAGAAAATTCCAAGATTGTTGAGGCTTTGGACAAGGAAATCAGCAAGGAGCGGAGGCGGGGATATACCATGGGCATGACAATCAGCGAAAAAATATTGGCGAGGGCATCCGGTGCTCTGGAAGCCCATGCGGGGGATATCGTCTGGGCAAAAGTGGACAATGCGATGATGGATGATATTTTGGGACCCCGCGTGGAAATCGCTGAGAAAATGGAAGAGCTGGGTGCAAAGATATGGGACCCCTCCAAAGTGACGGTCATTTCCGATCACTATACACCCCCGGCCAATGCAAAGCAGGCGGAAATCGTCAAATTTACAAGGGAATGGTCCGCGGCGCACGGGGTCGAGCACTATTATGAGTTTGCCGGTCCCTGCCACCAGGTCATGGTGGAAAAGGGCCGCGTTGCCCCGGGAATGGTGGTTGTCGGCACAGACTCCCACACTTGTGCCTACGGCGCTTTGGGCGCTTTTGCAACAGGCGTGGGGTCCACAGAAATGCTGGGTGTGGTTTCCACCGGCGAGATTTGGCTGAAAGTGCCGGAAACGATCAAAGTCCAATTTGACGGAGCCCTCCGCAAGGGCGTCATGGCAAAGGATGTGATCCTCAAGGCAATCGGGGAGATCGGACATAATGGCGCCACCTATAAAGCGCTTGGCTTTTGCGGGACGACGTTCCAAAACATGATCATGGACGAACGGCTTTGCGTGACCAATATGGCCGTGGAGGCCGGCGCCAAAAACGGAATCATCCCCTGCGATGACATCACGCTTGCGTATCTGCGATCCATCGGCGCGGACACAGGAATCGCATATGCGGACGACGAGGACGCCGTTTACTGCGAAACATACCGCTTCGATGCGTCTTTGCTGGAACCGCAGTGTGCCTGCCCCCACGAGGTAGACAATGTCTGCCGTGTTCTGGACGCCGGCGATGTGAAGATCCACCAAGCCTACATCGGCTCCTGCACCGGCGGCCGGTACAACGATTTGAAAGCCGCGGCCGCGATGCTGGCGGGAAAGAAAATTGCAAAGGGCATCCGGCTGCTGGTCTCTCCGGCGTCCAAAGAGATTTGGGAGCGCTGCGACCGGGATGGAATCTTGTCGGTCCTGGCTGAAGCGGGGGCGACGGTCCTGGCATCCACCTGCGGAGCATGCCTGGGCATCCACTCCGGAGCCATCGGCGCGGGGGAGGTCTGCGTTTCTTCCACGAACCGCAACTTTATCGGACGGATGGGAAGCAAACAGGGAGATGTGTATCTGGCATCCCCGTTGACTGTGGCGGCCAGTGCCCTGACCGGAAAGCTGACGGACCCGCGCGAGTTTTTGTGAGAGGGGGAGAACTGGATGAGCGGAGGAAAAGCCTGGAAATACGGGGACAATATCAACACGGATATCATCTCTCCCCCGGCGTATATGGAGCTGTCTATGGAGGAAGCGTCCAAATATGCCATGTGTGTGGTCGATCCGGATTTTGCCGGACAGGTGCAACCCGGAGACATCTTTGTGGCGGAGAACAACCTGGGCTCCGGCTCCAGCCGGGAAACAGCACCGCTTACGCTTAAAATTTTAGGGATTCGGGTCATCATTGCCAAAAACTATGCCCGTATCTTCTACCGCAATTGTATCAATCTGGGCATTCTGGCCATCACCTGCCAGGAGACAGATAAGATTTCCAAAGGCGACCTGCTGGAGGTGGAGCCCGGAGAGGGAAAAATCAAAAATCTGACGACAGGCGAGGAGTACAGGTGCGACCCCATTCCGGCACATATCCAAAAACTGGTGGACTGCGGCGGACTGGTACCGTTCCTGCGTGAAAAATTAAAGAAGCAGGCTGTTTGACTTGCTTAGAGAAACTGAAATCCAACAGGAAAAGGAGTGAACCGCTATGGGAATGACGATGTCGCAGAAGATCATTGCTGCACACTGCGGCCTGGATTCTGTTTCCGCCGGACAAATCGTCAACGCAAATGTGGACTTTTGCCTGAGCAACGACATCACGACCACAGTCGCGATTCGGGAATTCCACCGCATCCGGAATGCCAAAGTATTCAATAAGGATAAATATGCCATCGTCCTGGACCATTACAATCCCTGCAAAGATATTGCCTCCGCGCAGCAGTGCAAGGACTGCCGGGACTTTGCCCGGGAACAGGGCATCACGCATTTTTATGATGTGGGCCAGATGGGCATCGAGCATGCCCTGCTGCCTGAAAAGGGACTTGTCCGGGCCGGAGACCTGGTGGTCGGCGCGGACTCCCACACCTGCACCTACGGTGCACTGGGCGCCTTCTCCACCGGCTTCGGCAGCACCGACCTTGCTGCCACAGCGGCAACGGGCCTGGCTTGGCTGAAGGTCCCCGGGGCGCTCCGCTTCCGCCTTACCGGAAAGCCTGCTCCATGGATCAGCGGAAAAGATATCATTTTGCATATCATCGGCATGATCGGCGTGGACGGCGCGCTCTATCGGTCCATGGAGTATGTGGGCGATGGCATCCAGTATCTTTCCATCGATGACCGGTTCACTATCTGCAACATGGCCATCGAGGCCGGTGCCAAAAACGGAATCTTCCCGGTGGATGCCGTCACCGAGGAATACCTGAGAGCTGCCGGCTGTGATACCTTTAAGCGGTATGAGGCGGACGCCGATGCGGTTTACGAAAAGGAATATACCATCGACCTCTCTGCGCTGCGGCCTGAGGTGGCATTCCCGCATCTTCCTGAAAATGCAAAAGAAGTCGGCACCTTTGGAGAGATCAAGATCGATCAGGTCGTCATTGGCTCCTGCACGAACGGGCGCATCAGCGACCTTCGGATTGCCGCCGAGATTCTGAAGGGGAAAAAGGTTGCCAAGGGCGTCCGTGCCCTGGTTTTCCCGGCAACGCAGAAAATTTACATGGAGGCGGTGGAAGCGGGCTATGTGAAAACGTTCGTGGAAGCAGGCTGTGCGGTATCCATGCCCACATGCGGCCCCTGCATCGGCGGCCATCTGGGCTTGATGACGGCGGGAGAGCGGTGCGTGGCGACCACGAACCGGAATTTCCGTGCCCGTATGGGACATAAGGACTCCGAGGTATATCTGGCAAGCCCAGCCGTGGCGGCCGCATCCGCGGTCCTTGGCCGTATCGCTTCTCCGGAGGAGGTAATGAGCAATGATTAAAGGAGCCGCCTGGATGTTCCAGGACAATATCGACACAGATATGATTTATCCCGCGCGCTTCATGAACACAGCCGACGCGGCGGAAATGGGCACCCACTGCATGGAGGATTACGATCCGGAGTTCACGAAAAAGATCCACAAGGGGGACATTATTGTCGCGGGAAAAAACTTCGGCTGCGGTTCTTCCCGGGAGCACGCGCCCATCTCCCTTCGGGCGGCGGGGATCGACTGCGTGATCGCAAAGAGTTTTGCCCGGATTTTCTACCGCAATGCCATCAATACGGGCCTGCCCATTCTGGAGTGCCCGGAGGCAGTGGATGACTGCAGTCCCGGCGATGAGTTTTCCATTGACTATACCACGGGAGAGATTGTCAACGAGACCCTTGGAAAGAGCTACCAGACCATTGCGTTTCCGGAATTTATCCAAAAGATCATGGACAAGGGTGGTTTGATCTCCTATATCGATTCCGGTCGGGAGTGAGGGTACTGTTATGAAATACTGTACGTTGGCAGAGCACGCATATCATCCCAAAAAGCCGGATAAAATTTACGCCATGAACCAGGCGGCGCAGGCTGCCGCGGAAAAAGACGGCCCGGATGCGGTCATCAATGCAACGCTTGGCAATTGCATCGACGATGCTGGAAAGGCCATGATCCTTCCCACGGTTGACAGGCTTTTCCGCCAACTGCCTTCCACTGAGCTGTACAGCTACGCCCCCATCACCGGCGTGGAGGGGTTTACACAAGCCGTTGCCACATCCCTTTTCGGCGATTGGCGTCCGAATTGCCATTTCCGTGCCATTCCGACCCCCGGCGGCTGCGGCGCGCTGCGGCATTTGGTGTGGAATTTCCTGGACAGCGGCGAACCGCTTCTGAGCTCGGACTGGTGCTGGAATCCGTACCGGAATATCTGTGAGGAACACGGACGCTTGTTCACCACCTTCCAGCTTTTTACGGAGCAGGGGACATTCAATCATTCCGCCTTCGCGGCGGCAGTGGAAGAACAGCTGAAAAACCATGACGCCCTGGTGGTTTTGCTGAATACTCCCGGGCATAATCCGACCGGATACCGGATCACGCCGGATGAGATGGGTCAGATCGCAGCCATTATCCGGGAGAACGCGGTCCGCAGCGGAAAACGCATCACTGTCTGTCTGGACTTTTCCTATATCGACTATGCCCTGCTGGAGCGGGAGGCACAGAAAATGGTGGAGTGCTTCCAGGCGATGCCGGAAAACACAATGCTGACAGCGGTGTTCTCTATGTCCAAGAGCTTTACCATGCCGGGAATCCGCTGCGGCGCGCTGGCGGCCTTTGCGCAGACAGAGGAGGCGGCGGAGGAGTTCCAGAATACCATGGCCTATTCCTCCCGCAGCGTGTGGTCCAACACGGTCCGCCCTGCACAGCGGGTGCTGGTGGACATCTGTGAGGACCCGCGGCTTTTCAAGGCCGCCGGAGAGGAGCGCCGGATTTTTGCCGAGACGATCATCCGGCGGGGGGAGCGCTTTATGGCGGAAGCCGCTTCCCGCGGACTTGCATGCTGCCCGTACAGTTCCGGATTTTTCGTTTCCGTCCCCTGCCGCGAGCCGGCCGCCCTGGCACAGGAGCTGATGGCCCAGAATGTGTTTGTTGTCCCCCTGCAGCAGGGAATTCGCGTGTCTGTTTGTTCCACACACACGGATAAATGTGTGCGGGCGGCCGCGATCATCGCGGAAACCTGTCACCGCCTGAACCTCTGACAGGACTTTGCATCAAACGGGATCCTGGCGGCAAGGCCGCCTGCTTGATATCCAACAAACCATCAAAAAAAGAAAGGATGAACCCTAAAATGAAGAAGATGAAGAGATTTATGTCCCTGTTCTTCGCAGTCGTATTGACGTTGTCTCTTGCGGCATGCGGCAAGCAGCCGGCTTCCGAATCCCCCTCCAGCACTCCCAGTGAATCCGCTGAGCAGGCCCCCGCCGAGCAGGTCGTGATCACCATGGCGACTGGTATGTCGGAAGACCACGCGGTCTGCAAAGCATTCAAAAACTTTATTGCTACGATTGAAGAGAAATCCAACGGCGAAATGACGGGCATCCTTTACCCCAATAACCAGCTTGGCGGCGATGTGGTCGCTATGCAGGGTGTTCAGGACGGCTCCATTGTCATGACCTGGACCACCGGTGCAAACCAGGTTTCTCTGGTGCCGGAGCTGGCGTTGTTCGATATGCCGTTCCTGTTCGCGGACATCGATAACGCCAATGCCGTTCTGCATGATCCGGACTTCCGGGCTTATGTGGATGGCGCCTTTGAAAAAGCCGGCTTCAAGGAGCTGGGACTTGATGTGACCGGCTTCCGCTGGCTGTCCACCAAGAACCGCGAGGTCAAGAAGCTGGAGGACCTGAAGGGCCTGAAGATCCGCACCATGGAAAACGCCTATCACATGGCCTTCTGGAAGGCTCTGGGCGTCACGCCTACCCCCCTGGCCAACTCTGAGCGCTATGCCGCTTTGCAGCAGGGCACTGTGGACGGTCAGGAAAACGCCATGGAAAATGCCTACTCCACCAAGATGTATGAGGTCCAGGATGTGTTTATCAATACCCAGCACATTGCCTACACCTCCAGCTGGACCATGAACCTGGATTTCTACAACAGCCTGTCTGATGAGCACAGAGCTATCTTTGACGAGGCTATGGCTACCTGCGTGGAAGAGGCCAAGGCCGAGACCATCGCCAATGAGGAAAACCTGCTGAAGTCTCTGGAGGATATGGGAAAGACCGTGATCCGGTCCCTGGATGACGGCGAATATGAGAGATGGGCGGAGATCGCCCAGCCCGCCGCTGAGGAGCTGGTCCGCGAAAACATCGGTGACGAGCCCGTGGATACCCTGTTTGCCACGATCGAAGCCTACAAGTAATGCGTTCTGCGCCGCGCCTTCTGCGTGCGAAGGCGCGGCGCTGTCCAAATGGAGGTCTTTGATATGAAAAAGATTTTAAGGTGGCTCGACCAGCACGGAGAAGCGGCCGTGATCGGCATTCTTGTCGCCGGCATGAGCATCCTGATGGGGATCCAGGTCGTCCTGCGCTATTGCTTCCACAACTCTTTGAGCTGGGTTGAGGAGGTTATTGTATACTTTCACGTTTGGTGCGGCTTTATCGGACTGAGCTACTGCGTGCGTCATAACAGTGATATGCGTATCGACATTTCCGGCATTATTCCAAAGCCTGTGGCGAAAGCGCTCCGTTGGATTTCCGACATTATTTTGATGGCATTTTACCTTTATATGGGCCTGACCGGCATCACGGTCGTGCAGAATCTGATGGCAAGCGGTCAAAAGAGCCCCGCGTCGCATATCCCCATGTTCGTCGTTTACGGTTCCTTCATGGTTGGATGCTTCCTGGCCCTGTTCCGCTTTGCACAAAAAGTGGTTTTGCTGGTCCTGGACCATAAGAAAAGAAAGGAGAATGCCGAATGACAGCACTATTTATCGTTTTGATCGTTACGCTGGCGATCGGTGTTCCCATCGGTGTCTGCCTGGGCCTCGGCGCCATCGCCACATTCCTCTCCGGTGCTACATCCGTGATCACGCCCATCTATGTGTATAAGGGCACGGTGGACGGCCTGGTATCCTATCCGCTGCTGGCGATCCCCCTGTTCATCTTTTCCGGCCTGATCATGGCCCGGGGCGGCATTGCCAGAAAGCTGTTTGAGTTTTTCGCCTACTTTATGGGAAAGATCACCGCGGGTCTTCCCATCACCTCTGTTATCACCTGCCTGTTCTACGGAGCACTGTCCGGCTCCGGCCCCGCCACCACTGCCGCTGTGGGCAGCATGGTGGTGCCGTATCTGGATGACCTTGGCTACGACAGAAACTTTTCCGCGGCCCTGGTAGCCACCGCCGGAGGCCTGGGCGTCATTATCCCGCCCAGTGTGCCCTTTATCATTTATTCCCTTTCGGCCAACTGCTCCGTCAGTGATATGTTCGCGGCGGGCATTCTGCCCGGCCTGCTGATCGCGGCCTGCCTCTCCGTGGCCTGCTATATCATTTGCAAGCGGCGCGGTGAAGACAAGGCCAAGCTTATGGAAAATTACACGGCTATCCGGTCCCGGGGCTTCTGGTCGGTGTTTAAGGACAGCTTCTGGGCTCTGCTGACGCCTGTGATCATTCTGGGCGGTATTTACGGCGGCATCGTGACGCCTACGGAAGCGGCCACTGTTTCCGTGTTTTACTCCCTGTTCGTCAGTATTTTCATCTATAAGACCATGAGCTTCAAGGATATCCCCAGCATCCTGGAGGAGACCGCGAAGAATATGGCTCCCATGCTGATCGTGATCGCCACCGCTGTGGTGTTCGGCAGAGTTTTGACCCTGCTGAACCTGCCCAACCTGGTCACGAGCTTCATGACCACGGCGATCAGCTCCAAATTCGTAATCCTGCTCATCATCAACATCATCCTTCTGGTCGCCGGTATGCTGATCAATACCACCTCCGCCATCTTGATCCTGACGCCGGTGCTGCTGCCCATCGCCACCGCCATCGGTGTGAATGTCATCCATTTCGGCATCATGATGGTGGTGAACCTGGCCATCGGCTTTGTGACGCCGCCGGTCGGTACGAACCTGTATGTTGCCTGCGGTATGTTCAAGATTCCCATTACCACCATGACCAAGCATACCATGCCGTTTATTTTCGCCTTTGCGGTGGCATTGATCCTGGTGGCGGCATTCCCGCAGATCTCTTTACTGCTTGTCTAAATTTACCCATCATCTTTCCCAATGAAAAGGGCGCTGCCTTATGGCAGGGCCTTTTTCATGTTCTGATGCAACAGCGCCACTCAAGTGAGTTGTGACCATACGGTTGTACCTGCATCCCCTCAAGGGAGGCGCGGATATTTCCGAGGAACTGGCGAGATTGTCTGCCGGCCCGGAAAATGCGGAAGATATCTTGGCTGACTGGGAAAAGGGCATCCGTGCCATTTAAAAAGCAAATCAAAAGAACGATGAACTGCGGGCGGACACAGGGCCGCTTGCAGTTCATCGTTCATGTGGGAAGTATCTTTTTGGCGATATGCCGCGCTGCGCGGCTTACCGCTTACGGCACACCAGCTGGCCGTTTTCCGTGTCCAGGACCAGGGTGCTGCCGGCGGGAAGCCCACCCCGCAGGATCTCTTTGGCAATCAATGTCTCGGCGCCGCTCTGGAGATACCGCTTCAGAGGACGGGCACCGTACACCGGGTCGAAGCCCCGGTCGATCAACAGCGTTTTGGCGCTGCCGGAGACCTCCAGCTTCAGCGTCTTTTCCGCCAGACGCTACTTCAGACCCTGCATCAGGATGTCGATGATGCCGTTTAGATTCTCTTTGGTCAAGGGCTTGAACAGAATGATCTCGTCCAGCCGGTTCAAAAATTCAGGCCGGAAGGAGGCACGCAGCTCCGCCATCACGGCGCTCCGGGCATCCCCGGAGATGCTGCCGTCGGGCTGGATACCGCCCAGCAGCTCCTGGGACCCCAGGTTGGAGGTCAGGATGATGATGGTGTTCTTGAAATCCACCGTCCGGCCCTGGGAGTCGGTGATACGGCCGTCATCCAAAATTTGCAGCAGGATGTTGAACACATCCGGGTGGGCCTTTTCCACCTCGTCGAACAGCACCACGCTGTACGGCTTGCGGCGGACCGCCTCCGTCAGCTGGCCGCCCTCGTCGTAGCCCACATATCCGGGAGGCGCGCCGATGAGCCGGGACACGGAGAACTTCTCCATGTACTCCGTCATATCAATGCGCACCAGGTTGTGCTCATCGTCAAACAAGCATTCGGCCAGGGACTTTGCCAGCTCCGTCTTGCCCACGCCGGTGGGCCCCAGGAACAGGAAGCTGCCGATGGGGCGGTTGGGGTCGGCGATGCCGGCGCGGGAGCGCTGAATGGCCTCCGTCACCAGCCGCACGGCCTCGTCCTGGCCCACCACCCGCTTGTGAATGACATCATCCAGGTGCAGCAGCTTCTCCCGCTCGCCTTCCATGAGGCGGCTGACGGGGATGCCCGTCCACTTGGCCACGATGTCGGCGATCTCATTCTCCGTGACCGTGTCGTGGACCATGGTGTTCTCCCCGGTATGCTGCTCGGCCAGAGCCTCCGCCTCTTTCAGCTTCTTTTCCAGCGCGGGCAGGTCGGAGTACTTCAGCTTGGCGGCTGTTTCATATTCCAGCCGGGACTGGGCCTGCTCAATCTGGCCCTGGAGCTGCTCCAGCATGCCTTTCAGCTCCTTGACCTGATCCACGCCGTGCTTTTCCGCCTCCCAGCGGGATTTCAGCGCGTTGAACTGCTCTTTTTCGTCGGCCAGATCCTTCTTTAATTCCTCCAGGCGGTCCCGGGAGAGCTGGTCATCCTCCTTTTTCAGGGCCATCTCCTCAATTTCCTGCTGCATGATCTTCCGCCGCAGGTCATCCAAAGACGCGGGCATGGAGTCGATCTCCGTGCGGATCATGGCGCAGGCCTCGTCCACCAGGTCGATGGCCTTATCCGGCAGGAAGCGGTCGGTGATATAGCGGTTGGAGAGGGTGGCCGCGGCCACCAGGGCGTTGTCGTGGATGCGGACGCCGTGGAAGATCTCATAGCGGTCCTTCAGCCCCCGGAGAATGGAGATGGTGTCCTCCACCGTGGGCTCATCCACCTGCACCGGCTGGAACCGGCGCTCCAAAGCGGCGTCCTTTTCGATATACTGGCGGTATTCATCCAGTGTCGTGGCGCCGATACAGTGCAGCTCGCCCCGGGCCAGCATGGGCTTTAAGAGGTTGCCGGCGTCCATGCTGCCCTCGGTCTTGCCGGCGCCCACGATGGTGTGCAGCTCGTCGATAAAGAGGATGATTTTCCCCTCGGACTTGCGGACCTGCTCCAGCACGGCTTTCAGCCGTTCCTCAAACTCGCCCCGGTACTTGGCGCCTGCGATCAGCGCGCCCATGTCCAGGGAGAAAATGGTGCGGTCCTTCAATCCGTCGGGCACATCGCCCCGGACGATCCGCTGGGCCAGGCCCTCGGCGATAGCGGTCTTGCCCACGCCGGGTTCGCCGATGAGCACCGGGTTGTTCTTCGTCTTGCGGGACAGGATGCGGATGACATTTCGGATCTCGCTGTCCCGGCCGATGACCGGGTCCAGCTCCTTCTTTCTTGCCCGTTCCACCAAATCGGTGTCGTATTTTTTCAGGGCGTCATAGGTGTCTTCCGGGTTGTCGGAGGTGACGGGGTTGGCTTTCACCTTGGAAAGCTCCTCGCTGAACCGGCTGCGGGTAATGCCGTGGTCCTGCAAAAGCTGCTTGAGGGCGCTGGAGCCCTCGGAGAAGATGCCCAGCATCAGGTGCTCCACGGAGACGTATTCATCATGGAGCTTTTCCGCCGTTTTTTCCGCCACGGTGAGGACCTTGCCGGTCTCGGGAGAGGCGTAGACCTCTCCGCTGCCGCCGGACACTTTGGGAAATTCGTCGATCTTCGCGCCCAACTCCGCCAGCAAGCTGCCGCAGTCCACCCCCATGCGGCTGAAAATGGAGGGGATGAGGCCGCCGTCCTGCTGCAAAAGAGCGTACAGCAGGTGCTCCGGCGTCAAATATTGATTGTGTTTCTCCCGCGCCAGGGCCTGGGCGTCCCGGATAGCCTCCAGCGTTTTCTGCGTATATTTTTCTGCACTCATAGGGTTCCCTCGTTTCAAAAGCCGGCGCCGCTGATGGCCGCCGGGCTGAATATATACAGCTGGCGTGGGACACAGGCTGTCTGCCTGATGAAGGGTGTCCCACGTTCAGGTTCGGCTTTATTATACCCATGCTTTTAGCACTGTCAAGCGGAGAGTGCTAAAATTCATCATGTATGTCAAAATTGTTCACAGCTTTTTAAAATTCATGGGACGAAAACCTGTCAGAACCGCGGAGAAACCGGAACGCGGAAAGTGCGGAATTGACAAAACCGGATTCTGGTGCTAACATTTTATAATCAATAAGAGGGGTTCCGAGTGAACTGATCCGTTTTGCTGTGTAGCATTTGCGTAAATCCGGGCAATGCCTGGGCCTGCGCAAATGCTACTTTGGCGTTTATCCGGTGTTTAGAAATCGTTCAGATTTTCCGGGACATTTCCATGAAAGAGGCAGACGATATGCGAAAAGAAGACCGGTCCCTGCGCCTGGGGATCGATGTTGGCTCCACCACGGCCAAGGTGGTGGTTTTGGACACACAAACACAGGCTGTGCTGTTTTCCCGCTATCAGCGGCACCATGCCGAACAGGCAAGGACTGTCCGGCAGCTGCTGAAGGAGGCTGCCGCGGCATTTCCGGAGCGGATGTTCCGCATCGCGGTGTGCGGATCCGGCGGAAAACCCATCGCGGAGGCCATGGGCGTCCATTACATACAAGAGGTGGTGGCCAACGCCGCCGCGGTCCGGGCCCTCTATCCCCGGGCCCGGACGGCCATTGAACTGGGCGGTCAGGACGCCAAGATCATTTTCTTCTACTATGACGAGGCGGCGGGCCGCCTCATCGCCTCAGATATGCGGATGAATGGCAGCTGCGCCGGGGGCACCGGCGCGTTCATCGACGAGGTGGCATCCCTGCTGAAGGTCCCCCCGGAGGAATTCGAGAGTCTGGCCGCCCAGGGGACGCGCGTCCACGATATCTCCGGCCGGTGCGGGGTTTTTGCCAAGACGGACATCCAGTCGGTGCTGAACTCCGGCGGACGGCGGGAGGATATTGCCCTTTCCGCCTTTCACGCCATCGTCAAGCAGACCATCGGCGGCCTGGCCCAGGGACTGGAGCTGAAAGCGCCTATCATCTTCGAGGGCGGACCCTTAACCTTTGACCCTGCGTTGATTCAGGTATTTGCCCAGCGGCTCCAGCTGCGGGAGGAGGACATCATCCGCCCGGAGCATCCGGAGACGCTGGTGGCCCGGGGCGCGGCGCTGGCGGTGGATGAGTTGTTCCCCGCCGGGGAAGGGGAGCGGGACTGCTCCCTGCTCTCCGCCATCAGTGCGCTGGATAAATTTGAGAAGACAGTCCGGACCAGCACCGGAGAGCCGGCCAGGCTGTACTTTCAGACGAAGGAGGAGCAGGCGGCCTGGCAGGCCCGCCACGCGCTTCCCCGGCTGGTTCAGCCGGCCTTGAAACCGGGGGACACGCTGCGGGTCTATCTGGGCATCGACGCGGGCAGTACCACCTCCAAGCTGGTGCTGCTGGATGAGGAGGAGCGGGTGGTGGACCGCTTTTACGCCGCCAACCACGGCGACCCGCTGGGGGTCATCCGCCAGGGGCTGATGGAGCTGTATGAAAAATATGCCGCCATGGGTGTGAAGCTGGAGGTCCTGGGCCTGGGCACCACCGGCTACGGGGAGCTGATGATGGCCAAGGGCTTCGGTGCCGACTATCACACGGTGGAGACCGTGGCCCATGCGGCCGCGGCCCGGAAATACGTGCCGGACGTCAGCTTTGTACTGGACATCGGCGGGCAGGACATGAAAGCCATTTGGGTGGACCGGGACATTGTCACCAACATCACGCTGAACGAAGCCTGTTCCTCCGGCTGCGGATCCTTCCTGGAAAATTTCGCCTCCTCCCTGGGTATCCCGGCGGAGAAGATCGCGGAGGCGGCATTCCGCTCCCGGCAGCCGGCAAATTTGGGCAGCCGCTGCACGGTGTTCATGAACAGCACCATCATCACGGAACAGAAAAACGGCCGTCAGCCCGATGACATTATGGCGGGACTTTGCCGCTCCATCATCGAAAACGTCTTTACCAAGGTCATCCGCATCTCCAGCACCGCCGCCTTGGGAGACAAAGTGGTCGTACAGGGCGGTACGTTCAAAAACGACGCTGTGCTGCGGGCGCTGGAGCAGTACCTGGGCCGTGAGGTCACCCGGGCCCCCTATCCCGGAGAAATGGGCTGCATCGGAGCGGCCCTGCTGACCAAGCGGCAGCTGGAGGCGCAGGGCTATGGAGCGGCGGGCCGTTCCCGCTTCATCGGTTTTGAGGCCCTGCCGGATTTCCGCTACACCCAGCGGATGAATGTTCCATGCCCCCACTGTGCCAACCACTGCAGCCGCACCCTGGTGGAGTTTTCCAGCGGCGCCAGCTATGTCACCGGCAACCGCTGCCCCAGGGGCGAGCTACTGGGTGAGATGGGCGGCAGTGTTCCCAAAGCTGTCTCCGCGCCTGATATGTACCTGCGCCGGGAGGCCATGCTGTTCAAGGACTATGCGTTTACGCCGGTCAGCGGAGAGAAAAACATGACCATTGGCCTGCCCCGCACCCTGGAATTTTGGGACAGTATGCCCTTTTGGACCACCTTTTTCCATACCCTGGGCTTCCGGACGAAATTTTCCCATCCCAGCTCCCGCAAACAGTTTGAACGGGGCATTCCCTTTGTGCCGTCGGACACCGTGTGTTTTCCGGCAAAGCTGGCCCACGGACACATCCGGGACCTGATAGACCAAGGCGTGGACCGCGTCTTCATGCCCATGGTCATGGAGATGCCCACCGAAAGCACAAAGCGGCAGAGCAATTACGTCTGCGCGGTGGTCAAGGGTTATCCCTTGATCATCCGCAACTCGGAGGACCCTGCAAAGCGGTGGGAAGTGCCCTTTGACACCCCCATGTTCCACTGGCATACCCCGCAGGACCGGCAGCGGCAGATATGCGCCTACGCGGAGGAGACCTTCGGCCTGCCCCACGCGGAGGTGGCCGCAGCCTTCAGCCAGGGCGAACGGGCGCTGAAGGAGTTTCGAACGCAGCTGACCGCGGAGGGGCGGAAGATCCTGGATGATGTGCGGCGGGCGGGGAAGTTTGCCGTGGTGCTGGCAGGCCGGCCCTACCACAACGATCCCCTGGTCAGCCATGACCTGTCCCGGGTCTTCACACGGGAGGGCGTTCCCGTGCTGACGGTGGATTCCCTGCCGGAACTGAATGAGGCGGACCTGCGCTATACCCGGGCGGAGATTACCAACAACTTCCACGCCCGGATGCTCTCCGGCGCCATGATCGCCGCCCGGACCCCGGAACTGGAATACGTCCAGATCGTCAGCTTCGGCTGCGGCCATGATGCCATCTTGTCCGACGAAATCACCCGTATCCTGCAGGAGACCGCCCAAAAGTCCCCCTTAATTCTGAAGGTGGACGAGGGAGACGCGGCCAACTCCCTGCATATCCGGGTAAAATCCTTTTTGGAGACCGTGACTGACCGCCGGGCCAAGGAGGCGCGGACCGCGGCAGTGCCGCTGGGCGACGCCTACCCCACCAAATTTCAGAAGGCGGACCGGAACATCCGAACGGTGCTGGTGCCCAATGTGTCCGCGGCGTTTTGCAAGCTGCTCAGCGCGGTGCTGCAAAAGCAGGGTCTCCGTGCGGAGCCTATGCCGCTGGGAGGGAGCAAGGAGATCCAGCTGGCGAAAAAGTATGTCCACAATGACACCTGTTTTCCCGCGCAGATGTGTATCGGTGAGGCCATAGCGGCCCTGCAAAGCGGGAAATACAAGCCGGATGAGGTGGCGGTAGCCATGGCCAAGTACCAGGGGGACTGCCGCCTGTCCCACTACTCGGCGCTGCTGCGGCGGGCCTTGGACGCGGCGGGATTCCAGCAGGTTCCCATCGTGTCCACTGACCCGGTGGACACCAAAGAGATGCACCCCGGCGTTCATATGGGAATGATTTTTAACCTCCAGTCCTTATGGGCCCTGACCATGATGGACCTGCTGGAGGAGCTGCGCCGGCAGATCCGGCCCTACGAGCTGCGGCCCGGGGAGACCGACCAGGTCTTTGACCTATCCGTCGATGGCATTGCGGCAGCGCTGCCCCGGGGCATTCGCTCCGCTGTCTCCGCTTTTAAACAGGCCATTGACGATTTCTGCGCCATTCCCTATGACCGGAGCCGGCCCCGCCCCCGGGTGTTCGTCACCGGCGAATACCTGGTGACGTTCCACCCCGGTTCCAACTTCCACATTGAGGCGTATCTGGAGAGCAACGGCATGGAGGTCATTCTGCCCCGGATGACCAACGTGTTCCGCAAGGACTACCTTTCCCGGCTGACGGAGATGAAGGACTACCGTGTGCGCTACCCCTTGGGGGAGGACCTGTCCACCCGTGGCGGGGAGCAGATGTTCAAAGTGGTTTTGAACACGCTGGAGCCTATCGCCGCCCGGCATCCGCTGTATGAGCCCTGTATGCCGCTGCCGGAGCTGGCCGCTGAGACGGACCACGTGATGGACCATACCTTTATCTCTGGCGAGGGCTGGCTGATTCCCGGCGAGATCCGGGAGTACGCGCAGCGGGGTGTCCACGCTTTCGTGATCCTCCAGCCCTTCGGCTGTCTGCCCAACCACATCTGCGGACGCGGCATCATGAAGCGGGTGAAGGAGGACTTTCCGGCCATTCAGATCCTGCCCCTGGACCTGGAGCCGGATACCAGCTTTGCCAATGTGGAAAACCGGCTGCAAATGCTGATTATGAACGAAAAGAGCCGGTCCATGGAGCAGAGCCCTTCCGCAGGGGAGCAGGGAAGGCAGGGCTCCGCTGAAACCGGGGGCTCGGAACGAGCGTCTTTGCAGCCGGCGTAAGGTGATGTTTGAAAACCGGCGGTTTCCGTCACTGGTTTCAAACAGCGGATGATTGTATGAAAACGGACAAACAATCATATAAAAGCGGGATGAGAGAGCGCAGGATTTCAAAACTCAGTACACCTCCTTTTGGCAATGCGTAAGGAGCTTGCAGGATATTGCCCTCCTGCGTGGGAAGATACGTCGGGTCGTCCAAGCTCTGCTATTGGGTGATTTCCGGCACTTTTGGCCTCCGTTTCAGTGAAATAAAATCAACTGTATGGACCGCTGTGTCCGCCCGCACCTCACAAGATGCGGGGAAAGTATATAAACAAGATGAAGGGCAACAAGCCTGAACAATCATTTCATGCGTAGGGCTGGCACGAAATCAAATATTGATCAATAACGGAACCGGCTGCACTGCGGGATATTCCAATGCACAGCGGCGAAAAGTGCGCCTGCGTCCTGAGCGAGGAAATGGATATGCCCCAGTCCTCCCTGTCTTATCACATGAAGATACTGTGCGATTCTGGTATTGTCACAAGCCGGGAAGAGGGCAAGTGGACCCACTATCAAATCAGCAGACAGGGCAGCGAAAAGGCCATCGAGCTGCTGAAAGAAATCACGGCAGTCACCGGGAACAGTGACGGATGTAAAAATTGCTGTGAATGAAGGAAAAAGCCATCCCAATATGGAGATGGCTTTTTACCGGCAAATCAAATCGAATTTTTTGATTTAATTGGAAAGCGAGGAACCAAATATACAAGCATTGCGGGCCGGGTGGGGCTTCTTCCAAAATGAAGTCCTGGGTATGAAATGGTTGAACCTGGGCGTATTCAATATAACCACCTTGACAGTTCGCCTGGCAATCAAGCGGAGAGCGCTGTATGCAAGGCTGAAAAGATAGGCGCGCATATTTTGAAAAATACCTTCATGTAAAAGAGCGTGGGCAGAAGGGGAATGGATTGCCGGTAATTATTAGCCGGCCGGGGCTTGCCCTGGCCGGCTTTGACTCTCTTTAGTGAGTTCCGCGAAAGCGGAACAAATAGCCACCCGCTAAGCGGGTGAGGTTGAAAATTTAAATAGGACCGCACCAATGGTAAAATGA
>Ga0129308_1000900_pt1 | contig 37144 bp, 30 predicted proteins | sample L827metagenome_FD_94440 | JGI IMG/M metagenome (GOLD analysis project Ga0129308, IMG submission 94440) | Ring-tailed lemur group fecal microbial communities from Wisconsin, USA - L827 metagenome | ecosystem: Host-associated > Mammals > Digestive system > Large intestine > Fecal | place: USA...
CCTCCAATTAATTTATAATACAAATCCTCCGAAGAAAAAAATCAACAGAGAATCGACCGCAGAAATTATCAATGCGGCAGCGAAAAGTACGGCATACCTTATGCAGAAGCTTTTAAAACTCGGCGGATCTGCCGTGCCGAGCATACTTCTCAGCAAAGATGATGAATTTCTGAGAACTTCCCTTGCCGCAAGAATCGCTACAGCAGACACAGCCGCAGTTTTCGGCAGATACAGCGCAAGTACGGCAGGTATGGCGGCGATCCCCTTTTCGGAATACAGCATAGCCGCAGAACATCCGAGTTCAGCTCCCATACCCATTAAAAGCGCGATCCCGAAAGGCTGTCCCAAAGCAAATAAGCCCAAAAGAAACGCCGTCACGAGAAATATTGTCAATGTCAAAAGCGAGAAGCCAAATATTTCAAATGCCGTTCCGCCGTAAAGTTCGGCGCAAAAATATTTACGCAGCAATTCGCTGTTCTCAGAATTAACCGCAAAATAAGAACCAACTGCAATACCGATAAGCTCGGCAGTACAAAGGAGCAGCAGTTTAACGCCGCCGCCTTCGCCCGATGTATAAATAGTCCGCTTCAGACCGCATCATCCTTTCAATAAACATATTCAAGGATATGCGGTTCGGACATGTTTTATGCTTAATTATTCACTGTCAACAACTTTAGTGGGGGACGCTGTCCCCCACACCCCCTGCCAAAGGGGTGACCCCTTTGGAATCTCTGTTGTCGTAAATTATCCTGCATAAAGCCTGCTATATAAATCCGAATCCATATTTTTATGGCTATATGCAGGATAATTTACGATATAGGCTCCAAAAAGTTACCTCTCAGACAAGAAATGCAGAAAAACAATATCTCTCTAAGTTGTGGATAGTGCTTAATTATTTTGAAAGCTCGTATGCTCGCTTGGTGCAGCTTTCGCAGCAGTTTCTTACCGTGTCTGTAAGCTTGCCGTCGTAAAGCTTGTCAAGACCTGCAAGAGTCGTACCGCCGGGAGAGGACACCATTTTTATCAGTTCGTCAATTGTATATCCCGAATCGCTTATCATTTTTGCCGAACCGATAAGACTTTGACTGAAAAGCTCGGCGGCTGATTCGGACGGTATCCCTACAGCCTCCGCATAATCAATGAAGCTTTTGGCAAAAAGGTAAATAAACGCGGGACTGCTGCCGTTTATCGCTATGATTTCTTTCATTTTATCCTTTGGGATAACGGCAGCCTTTCCGCATGAACGGAAAACGTTAAGAATAACGTCAAATTCCTCATCGCTGACACGATCGTTTCTTGAAAGCGCAGACGCGCCCTCGCCAAGTAGCAGAGGCGTGTTCGGCATAACAAGTATTACCTTAGCTTCGGGAATAGTCTTTGAAGCAATAAATTCATCGGAAATTCCCGCTGCTATGGAAATTATTACCTTTTCGGAAGTTACAGCAGGCGCAGCCGCTTCTATTACCGTTTCAATGATTTGTGGCTTTACGGCAAGAAAAATATACTCGCACATTTCGGTAAGCTCCGCTTCGCTTTTACAAGCGGATACGCCGAACTTTGAAAGCTCGCTGACTTTAGCCGAATCGGGGTCGAAAGCAAAAAGTTCCGTGTTTTCTCCGACGCTGCTTGAAGCAATGCCTTTCATTATTGCCGTACCCATATTTCCTGCGCCGATAAATCCAATTTTAATTTTATCCATAAAAATCACCTAATATTAATAAAATGTAGCAACTTCCTGCTCGGGAGCGTCTGCCGCTTCAAGCGACTGTACATAAAGCACAGGACCTGCGCCCTTGTAGACCTTATGCTTCTGGACCTTTATAACAGCCGTAATTTTCTGCCATTTTTTCGGGTCAAAGTCAACAGGCTTATCCCATACAGCCGCCGCCCAGCAGTATTGAATATCATCAACACAGCAAGTCATTATATGTCTGCCGAAAGCAAAGGAATCCTCGGGGAACTTCCTGTTTTTTGCCGTAAGTCCCTTGAAGGTCACGGTCTTGCCGTCGTATTTTTCGGGTTCGTCCATGATGTCTCTGTACCAAAGGGCGTAATCACGGTCTTCTATGACGATGTGATCGGCTTCAATATCGAATGGCAGAGGGTCTTCAATATCATCATAAGCGACCTGACCATCGGTATACTCATAGCATATTTCACTTCTTCGGCTTACTCCCCTGACTATCTTGTGGAACTCCTTAACGTCCATGCTTTTTTCAAAGCGGTTGAACACAGTCAACTCAGCGATATTGAGCTTATCGACCACAAGACTTCTCATGTTTGCGTTGTAAGCCATAAAAGTTGATGCGTCCGCAAAGAACATGACCTGATAAACGCCCCAATTATCGGGCATATTGGAGAAAAGCTCGCTCACCTGCCACATTCCGTTATACTCGATAATGATTTTTTCCGCTCTTGTTTCATAAGCGATTCGGGCAAGGTTCGGCACGTTCATCTCGGATTTGTCTTCGATCGTCTTCATAGTGAGATTTTTTCCCTTGTTCGGGAATTTCGTGAAATCAAGTTCCTCGATACCCTCCTCAAAAGAAAGTATTAAAGTTTTCTCGCCCGAGTTAAAACGCCTGTCTTCAAGAGTTTCCTGCAAAAAGCGGGTCTTGCCGGCTTCAAGAAAACCGAGAAAAAGAAATACGGGGATAGGTTCCTGATTAAAATTAGGCATATTCTTTCTCCTTATTCAATGCAAAAAAGCTTTGCGACAGCTTCTTCGTTAAGCTTTGAACCGATAACGCAAAGTCTGCCGGTAGTTTCTGCGCTTCCGTAGCGAACATCGGGAGTTCCGGGGATATAGTCAAAGTGAATCCACTTGCCGTCCTCCCCTGCTACGATGCCCTTAGCGCGAAGAACAACGCCGAATTTTTCTTCGTCCGAAAGAGCTTCAAGAGCCGCTGTTACAGCTTCAACAGTATATGGTCTGGGAGTTTCCGCGCCCCAGCTCGTAAATACTTCGTCTGCATGGTGGTGATGATGCTCGTGGTCATGGTCGTGACAGCAGCAATGCTCGTCGTCATCGTGGTGATGCTCATGGTCGTGGTCGTGACAGCAGCAATGCTCGTCGTCATCGTGGTGGTGGTGCTCGTGGTCATGATCGTGACAGCAGCAATGCTCGTCGTCATCATCGTGGTGGTGGTGATGCTCGTGGTCGTGGTCGTGACAGCAGCAATGCTCGGCGTCATCATGGTGGTGGTGATGCTCGTGTTCAAGCATTTCTTTAAGCTCGCCCTCAAGAGTATTTTTTCTTGTCATGGCTGCTATTATCTGAGAACCGTCAAGCTCGTCCCAATCTGTCGTAACGATAGGAGCGTCTGCATTGAATTTTCTGAGAAGCTCTATTGCCTCGGCGATCTTTTCCTGTGAAAGTCCTGCGGTATGGCTGAGAATGATGCAGCTTGCATGCTCGATCTGATTATCGAAAAATTCGCCGAAATTCTTCTGATACATCTTACATTTTTTAGCGTCCACAACTGTTGTGAAGCCGTCAAGCTCAACATCGTGAACATCTATATTGCGAACGGCGTTAATAACATCGCTGAGCTTGCCGACGCCCGAAGGTTCGATAAGAATACGGTCGGGCTTGTATTCGTCAAGCACCTTGACAAGAGCCTTGCCGAAGTCGCCCACAAGACTACAGCAAATGCATCCCGAGTTCATTTCGGTTATCTCGATACCTGCGTCTTTGAGAAAACCGCCGTCAATACCGATCTGTCCGAATTCATTTTCAATAAGAACAAGCTTTTCACCGTTGTAGCCTTCCTTTATGAGCTTCTTTATGAGCGTAGTTTTACCTGCTCCGAGGAAGCCGGAGAAAATTGTAATCTTAGTCATTTGATCCACTTCTTTCAAATTATTAGTGCCGATTTTACGGTATACAATATTTATTATAGCATTTTTTTTGAATAAATGCAATAGCATTTAATTATTTTCTTCAAATTTTCACAAACAAATTCAAGAGATTTTTTATCAAATACCGCAAAGAAAAATCAGAGAAAGCCAAATATTCTTATAAAAACTTGAAAAAAAGTTAAGTTTATGATATAATTAGACCTGTTCAGTAACCTGAAAAATGCTGATATAAAAATGCCAAAAGAAAGGTCAATATAGCATGATACCTGATAAGAAAGAACAACTTCTCGACGCTAATGAGCGAAAAATGCTGCCTGTAATACTTACCCTTGCATTGCCTACAATGATAGAACAGTTGCTCCAGACAGCAGTACAGTACATAGATACGGCTATGGTAGGCTCTCTCGGAACTCGCGCGACCGCCGCTGTCGGAGCTACAACTACGGTCAACTGGCTTATCGGAAGTACCGTTTCAGCTCTCGGAGTAGGTCTGCTCGCCGTAATATCACAGGCGATAGGCGCAGGAAAGCCTGACAAAGCACGAAAAGCGGCAGGTCAGGCAGTAACCCTTGTGCTTATTGCAGGACTGCTTTTCACGGCTGTCACGGTTTCTCTAAGCGGCGTTATACCTGTGTGGATGAACGTTGCTCCCGAGATTCGCAGGCTTGCTTCGAGGTACTTTCTTATTCTTTACTCCCCCATGCTTTTCAGAACGGCAAGCATAATTTTCGGAACGGTACTTCGCGCTTCGGGCGATACCAAAACTCCTATGCTGGTAGGGATAGGCGTTAATCTGATAAATATTATTCTCAATTTTTTCCTTATTTATTCTACTCGCATTGTCGATGTGTTCGGTAAACGAATAACCGTATACGGAGCAGGCTTCGGTATCGAGGGCGCAGCGGCGGCAAGCGCAGTTTCCTTTGTTTTCGGCGGAATAACCATAACATGCGTGCTTTGGCGGCATAAGAAAATTTCTCCGAAAGGACAGCGGCTTCGTCCCGATATGTCAATACTCAGACCATGCTTCCGAATTGCGTTTCCGAATATGCTTCAGCGTTTCGCAACGTCGTTGGGATATGTCGCTTTCGCTTCAATGATAAATTCCTTGGGCGAAATATCTACTGCCGCCCATACGATCGCAAACACCGTAGAATCGGCTTTTTACATTCCCGGATACGGTATGCAGACTGCGGCTGCAACTCTCTCGGGCAACGCATGGGGCGAGGGAAATAAGTTGAAGCTCCGCAAACTTTCAAAAACCGTAATACCTCTTGAACTGATACTTATGGCAGTATCGGGAGGACTGCTCTTTATATTCGCTCCTCAGCTTATGAAAATATTTTCCGACGATAATGAAGTCATTTCACTTGGCGTTACCGTGCTGAGAATGGTTGCAGTCTCAGAACCCTTTTACGGCGTTCCCATAGTTATAGAGGGAATGATGCAGGGAATGGGAAAAACTGCTGCTCCTTTTGTATACAATATAGTCGGAATGTGGGCTGTAAGGATCGTCGGAACGTTTATATGCACCCGTTTCATAGGTCTTGGTCTTGTATCTGCATGGGGCTGCATGATAGCTCATAATATGGTACTTTTTGTGCTGTTCACCGTTCACTTCGCTCACCTGAACAAAAAGCAGCTTTCGCCGACCCGTCTGTAACGAAGTGTTCAATATAATCTTTTAAATAACGCAAAAAAATATTATATTACATATTAATGTGTAATATCGTGTATCTCCATATTTGTATAAAAGCATTATAATGAATTGACATTTTGAATAAAATATGATAGAATAAAACAAATTAATAATTTCTTTTTTATCTGTGCGGAATTATCAAGGAGGAATTTTATGAATATCAGGAAAACTATTTCGGGGATACTCGCTGCGGCTGTTGTGATGACGGGACAGACTTTTTCTCCGATACATTTCAATTCGTTTGCGGCGGCTAATAAAGCAAGGGTATCGGTTCACGACCCGTCAATTTTCAAGGACGAAAGCGGAGAATACTTCATTTTCGGCTCTCATATCGAAGCGGCAAGATCGTCCGATCTGCAAAGCTGGTACACATTTTCAAACGGCTACGCACCGACCAATAACGCTCTTTTCGGAAATCTCCCTCAAAATCTTGCAGGCGCGTTCTCATGGGCAGGCGAAAATCTTGAGGACTGCGAAGGCGGTTTCTCCGTATGGGCGCCCGATGTGGTCTACAATCCCGATTACATAAATAAAGACGGTTCAAAAGGCGCATACATGATGTACTTCTGCACCACGTCAACCTATATTCGTTCCGTTATCGCATTCGGAGTATCGCAAAAGCCTGAAGGTCCTTACGAGTTTGTGGACACACTGATCTACTCGGGTTTTACCAAAAACGACAGCTACGCCACAAGCTCCACTAAAAATGTCAACAGAAAATATACCTCGACTAACGTTGACGAGCTTATTGCAGGCGGACAGATCACATGGAACGATAGTTGGTTCAGAGGCGACGCATTCAACAATCAGCAATTCCCAAATGCGATCGACCCTACTATTTATTACAGTCCCGACGGAAAAATGTATATGACCTACGGCTCTTGGTCGGGCGGAATTTTTTCTCTTGAGATCGACAAAGCTACAGGCAGGATCATTCACCCGAAAACAGGTAAGACTTCCGACGGACGGCTTGTTGACAGCTATTTCGGAACTAAAATCTCTGGCGGCTACGGCAAATCGGGCGAAGGTCCGTTTATTGAGTATAACGATGAAACAGGCTACTATTACTTATGGGTGACCTACGGCGGACTTACGTCAGAAGGCGGCTATAATATGCGTGTTTTCCGCTCGAAAGATCCTGACGGTCCGTATCTCGATGCAGCGGGAAATCCTGCGGTACTCAGCTCAAATCCCAATTTAGACAGCATCGGACTTAAAGTCATGGGCAACTATAAATTCAGCTCTCTCAACAAAGCGTATATGGCTCCCGGTCACAACTCCGTCCTGAAAGATGATGACGGAAAATGGTATCTTATCAATCACACACGTTTTGACGACGGTTATGAATTTCATGAGGTTCGTGTGCGTTCAATGTACTTCAACAGCGAGGGCTGGCCTGTTGTCGCTCCTTATGAGTACAGCGGCGATGAAATATCCGAAAGCGGCTATAACGTTACTGATATTGTCGGCGATTACGAATTTATCAACCACGGCAGCGATACAAGCAAGACCATTCACAACTACGTTAATATCAAGCTGAATGAGGACGGCACTGTCAGCGGAGACGCAACAGGTACATGGGAGCAGTCGGCGGATTCGGCGCAGGCAAGCTTTGTGATAGGCGGCCAGCGGTATGACGGCGTTTTCCTTGCCGCTCAGGACGAAACGGGCAAGGAAAAGAAAGTCATGTCTTTTACCGCAGTCGGCAGCAACAACCAAACGGTCTGGGGCGTTCAGACAAAGGAGTATACAGGAACAGACCGTGACGGACTTACCGATCATACAAACGCCGACAGCCGCCTTGTTTATAACTCCGACTCCGTATCGGACGGCAGCAGCGTGAAGAATATCGGCGATACGGAGCTTCTCAGCGGCGTATCATACTTTATATCCAACAAAAACAGCGGACTTCTTCTTGAAGTTGAAAACGGACTTACAGCCGACGGCACAAACGTTCAGCAATGGGAGAAAAACGTTGGTCCTCATCACGAATGGCGTATCACAGACCTCGGAAACGGCTACTGCAAGATAGCTCTTATGTCTGACGAATCAATGGCTATTACTGTTGACGGAAACGGCTCTGAGGACGGACTTAATATCCTGCTGAAAAAGTATTCGGGAACAGACAACCAGCAGTTCAAGCTTATCAAAAACGGTTCATACTACGGCATTGTTTCAAAGTGTTCCGATGATACTGCCGGACTTGACGTATATGAATGGAGCATCGAAAACGGCGGAAATGTCAATCAGTGGAACTACTGGGGCGGCGATTGTCAGTTATGGAAGATCGCTCCCGTTTATCCTGCGGTAAACGACGGTACATACACGCTCCGCAACGTAAATTCAAGCAAATTTGTTTCTGTGTCGGACGGCAATGTTATTCAGGACAGCCGCGCCGATATATGGACATTTAAAAACCTCGGGGACGGTACATACTCGATTACCGATCAAAACGGAAAAGCCCTTACGGTTGAAAACGAAAACGGCGATGACGGGAATAATATCTCTGTTTCCGCATACACGGGTGCTGCTGCACAGAAGTTCTCTGTACAATGTAATAAGGACGGGTCATATTCGGTTCTTTCTGCTGTTTCGGACGGAAAATCCTGCCTTGATGTTTATGAAATAAGCTCCGAGGACGGCGCTAATATCTGCCAATGGAATTTCTGGGGCGGCGACGGTCAGAAATTTGTTATCGAACCTGCAAAAATTCCCGAAAAAATCATCGGAGATGTCAATGCAGACGGAAAATTCTCTGTGGCAGACCTCGTTATGGCGGAGAAGTTTCTCCTCGGAAGCAGCAGCGAGCTTACCGATTGGGAAGCCGGCGATCTCTGCAAGGACGGCGTATTCGATACCTTTGACCTCATTGCAATGAGAAAGCTTGTTAAATAAGCGTAATTATTAAAAAATTATAAAATTGTTCTCATACGGCTTTAAACTCCTATTTAAAGCCTGTGAGAACGATTTCTTGTATAATTATGTAAAATGTTATACATTCAGTTTATATATATTGACGAAAAATATATGGTTTTTTTGTTCACTATTGACTTTTTTTAAAGACTGTGATATAATTTGAAAGTGAACTATACTATTCAATGAAAGGGATTATTCAAATGAATGAAACGGTCTCAATAAAAAAATTGCTTGAGCTGATAATTTCCAAAATATGGCTTGTAATACTGGCGGCTGTTATAGGTGCGGCGGCAGCTTTCGGCGTGTCTAAGTTTATGATGCCTCTGCAATACCAATCGTACACCTCGCTGTTTGTCAAAAGTACCGAAAAGCAGAATATGGCTCCGAATATCAACTCTTATGACATCAATACGGCAAGAAACCTTGCGTCAACTTATATTGTTGTCATGCGTGACGACGCTGTTATGAACGAGCTTTCCTCCGCTCTTATCAAAAAATACGGTATCACGGAAATTTCCAAGTATTTCAATGTAAAAGAAAATAACAGCGGTTCAATGACTATTTCCGCTTCACAGCTCCTTGACTGTATCGTCATGAACGCTGTCGAAGAAACCGAGGTAATAAAAATTACGGCTACAACAAAATCTCCTGAGCTTTCAGCCGATATATGCAATCTTTTGGCAGATATAGCTCCCGAATTTCTTATCAGAGTCGTTGGAGCAGGTTCTGTTGAGGAAATCGGTTCAGCAGATGTGAATCCAAATCCTGTTTCACCTAATATAATGAAAAATACAGCTATCGGACTTCTTCTCGGCATCGTTCTTGCAGTAGCTGTTATATTCCTTATTGACTTTTTCGATAATACAGTCAAAGACAATGACGAACTCTCCAACAGATTCGATAAGCCGATTTTAGGCGAAGTCCAGTTTTTCTCCCATGACAGAAAACACAAAAGAAGAAAAAAGAACGTTTCTTGTGAAGATTATCCCCGCAATACTTTGTTAAATGACGATGTCCCCTTTTATATAACCGAAAGCTACAAGGCAATACGTACAAATCTGACGTTTTCTCTTTCCACATCAGATAAAAAAATAATAGCGGTATCAAGCTCGATGCCCGGCGAGGGTAAGTCCACCACAGCCGCAAACCTCGCTATAGCTCTTGCGCAGACAGACAGCAAGGTACTTCTTATAGACGGAGATCTCAGACGTCCCGTACAGCATAAAACATTTGAAGTAAACAATAAAAACGGTTTGTCGAACATACTCGGAAAAATGAAAAAGATCGAGGAATGTATCCAGAAAACTTCTCTCGATAATCTCGATATAATCACATCAGGTCCGACGCCGCCTAATCCCTCGGAGCTTCTTGCCTCCGCGCAGACTGAAAAGCTTCTTGAAGCAGTCAGCGAAAAGTACGACTACATCATAATAGATACCCCTCCGATAAATGTCGTAAGCGATACCCTCGGCTTGAACAAGTATATTGCAGGCGTAATTCTCGTGCTGAGATACGGCGTAACGACATTTGACGAAGTAACCGAATCCATGAAGAATACAGAGCTTTCAGATACGAATATCATGGGCTTTGTGCTTAATGACATAACAAAGAAAAACGGCTCTGCCCACAGCTACAAGTACCATGATAAGTACGCCTATAAATCGGGATACGGCTACGCCTCAATAGTAAGCGACTATGATGCTGAAAAGGAAAAGGCAGAAATGGAAGAAACTGCCGATTCAAGCGATGACGAAAAAGATACGGAAAAGGAGTAATGGTAAATGCTGACAGACTATCATTGCCATATACTTCCGGGAATTGATGACGGCTCGGAAAATACGGAAATGTCTGTTAAAATGCTCGGTCTTCAAAGGCAGCAGGGAGTTGAACGAATCATTGCAACACCCCACTTTTACGCCCACCGAGAAAAAAGTGTAGATAATTTCTTGAAAAAAAGAGATAATTCATATAAAAAACTGATCGGCTCGGAAGTCGATCTGACAAATGTTTTCCTCGGGGCTGAAATTTCTATCGAAAAGGGAATTTCGGAGCTTGATGGCATTGAAAAGCTTGCTGTCGAGGGAACTGATCTTATTCTTCTGGAATTTCCATATACGGGGTTTAAAGACTGGATGCCGGAGGAAGTGCATAATATCGCCTGCGAACACAAACTTGTTCCCATGATAGCTCATTTGCACCGATATGTCTCGATTTTCAGCAAAGAGGAAATGGAAGCCGTGCTGCGAATGAAAGCGATATTTCAGATAAACAATGAAGCTTTTGCAGGATTCAGGGAAAAAAAGTTTGCTGCAAAGCTCATAAAAAACGGTGTCAGGTACGTTTTCGGCAGCGATTGCCATAACATCACGGTCAGAAGTCCGAATTTTGATATTCTGAAAAAGGAATTCAGAAAGAAGCCTGAAATTATTGAAGCGTCTGACAATATTTATGAAAAGCATGTATTAAAAAAAGTTTGAACTCAACTTAATTAAAGATACGGAGGTTTACCATGAGCGAACTTAATAACGGCAATATCCCCGAAGAGGAAAACGAAAACTATGTCACACTTGTTGACGAAAACGGTCAGGACGTTTCTTTTGAGATAATCGGTACTCTTGAATACAAAGAACGCTGGTTTGCCGTTCTTCTCCCCTTTGACGAGGAGGACGACGGCGTTGTCATTCTTGAAATGATACCTACTGACGATCCCGATTATGACGAGTTCGTCGGAATTGATGATGAAGTTCTTCTTAATGAGGTCTATGAGGAATTCAAGAAAAATTATGACGGCGAATATGAGTTTGAATGATAAAAATCCTATAACAGGAAAACCCGAAGGTATACGAAAAATGCCTTCGGGCTTTTTATTGTGGGTTCTATTTATTTCGATATTCTTTGTCATATTTGCCTATAACTACTTGTCGATATTTACCGTCGTCTGTACATGATATAACGGTCAGCCGATCGTCTCCGAAGTCGTCAAGAACTCCGACGTCATTGGGGTCAACTATTTTGTACTCCGTAACAATGTATCTATATCTCGTGCGATTTTTGTCTGTGTCTACAAGATACATTTCATCGCCTATTTTTATTTTGTCAAGGTCGTTGAAGATCTCTGCATAGATCGTACTGTTGTGACCTGCAATGCAGTAATTTCCTTCGCCAAGCTCCCCTGTTCCGAGAAAATGTCCTGCGGAAACAGCAAGCTTTTTGTTGTCGGTTCCCTCAAGTACAGGTACTTTTATATCAAGGCATGGTATCTCAAAATTAATATTGTCCTCCAGCAATGAGCGGAGATATATTTCACGGCTGATTTTCCTGTAAGCAAACAAACTGAGTACGGAAATTCCGCAGATCATCATAATAATTCCAACGATCCGCAGTATCCGCTTTTTCTTTTCTGTTTTTATCATATCGTCAGTTAAAGTTATGACTGCGGTTAAGCACCATATCCTTGACTTTCATCAAGGAAGTCGTAGTGCTTCGTTCATTTTCCGAAAGCTTCATTGTAATATACTTGATAGTTTCCTGATAATCGGGAATCATGATATGCTCCAGAGCGTTGACACGCCGACGTGTCTTTTCAATCTCGTCCGCCATGAGCTGACAAGCCTTTTCTATCTCGGCAAGCCGTATCATCTTAGGAAAAATCTCACTGAGCGCCAGAATAGCTCCGTCCAGATCGACGGAAGTAAACGCCGTGCCATAGGAATAAATATCGTCTGCATCGCCTGTGCGGTACTTTGGACTGAATACGGGAATGTAAACGCTCATTACGTTTTTCTCCGAAACTTCAAGCTCCACCTCCTGCTTTGGCAGCATAAGGGCGGTTTCAAGCGTTTCCCTCTGCATTACCGAGCCTGTTACCGCCATATAACGGTTAGCCTCGGTAATTCCTGCCTCCACTTCGCTTCTGAGCTGCTTGTTTTCTTTTATAAGGTTCATAAACTGTCTCATAAGCTCATCACGCTTGTCTTTAAGCAGCTTATGTCCCCGCTGAGCCGAGGCAAGCTTTTTTTTCAGGCTGCTCAGCTCCATTCGTGTGGGATTAACGTTAAGTCTCGCCAATGCAGCTCACCTCAGTTCTTGTCGTAATATTGGTTAAGATACTCCTCGCGGATACGTCTAAGCTCGCTTCGGGGAAGCAGCCTTAGAAGTTCCCAGCCGATGGACAACGTTTCCTCAATACTTCTGTTATTGTCAAAGCCCTGAGAAACGTACTTTTTCTCAAATTCATCAGCAAATTTAGCATACAGCAGATCGGTCGGCGTAAGAGCCGCTTCACCGAGAACGACCATAAGCTCCTTGGCGTCCTTTCCACGGGCGTATGCCGAGAAAAGCTGATTCATCGTGTCCGAATGATCTTCACGGGTCTTGCCCTTGCCTATACCCTTGTCCTTTAATCTTGAAAGGGACGGCAGTACGTCAACAGGCGGATCGATGCCTTTTCTGAAAAGCTCACGGGAAAGAATTATCTGTCCCTCTGTAATGTAGCCCGTCAAATCGGGTATCGGGTGAGTTTTATCGTCCTCGGGCATTGTGAGTATCGGTATCATGGTGATACTGCCTTCTTTGCCGTCCTGACGACCTGCACGTTCATAAAGAGATGCAAGGTCGGTGTACATATATCCGGGATAACCTCTGCGTCCCGGCACTTCCTTACGTGCTGCCGATACCTCACGGAGCGCATCGGCATAATTGGTTATATCGGTCAGAATGACAAGTACGTGCATTCCCTTTTCAAACGCAAGATATTCGGCGGCTGTAAGAGCCATTTTCGGCGTTGCAAGTCGCTCGATAGCGGAATCATTTGCAAGATTTACGAAAAGCACCGTTCTGTCCAGCGCGCCTGTTTCACGGAAACTGCGGATAAAGTATTCTGATTCCTCAAACGTTATTCCCATAGCTGCAAAAACAACGGCAAACTGCTCGTTATCGCCAAGCACCTTAGCCTGACGCGCTATCTGAGCCGCAAGCTGTGCATGAGGCAGACCGCTTGCCGAGAAAATGGGGAGCTTCTGACCTCTTACAAGCGTATTAAGTCCGTCGATAGCCGAAACGCCTGTCTGTATGAACTCCTGCGGATATTTTCTTGCAACAGGGTTCATGGGAAGTCCGTTTACGTCCATATGCATTTCGGGGATTATTTCAGGACCGTCGTCGATCGGATTGCCCATGCCGTCGAAAACACGTCCCAGCATATCCTCGGAAACGCCGAGTTCCATCTGACGACCCGTGAAAACAACAGCGCTGTCCTGCAAGTTTATACCTGCCGCATTTTCAAAAAGCTGAACAAGGGCGTTGCTCCCGTTTATTTCAAGTACCCGACAGCGGCGTATTTCGCCGTTTGTAAGGTGTATATCGGCAAGCTCGCCGTAGGTGCAGTTTTCAACGCCCTTTACAAGCAGCAGAGGACCTGCGGCTTCTTCGATAGTTCTGTATTCTCTTGGCATCAGTATTCCTCCGTTCTCAGTTCGTCAAGACCTGCGGAAATTTCTACAGACAGACGGCTGAACTCTGCGTCTGTGTTTTCTTCGGCGATATACTTGAATCGTCCGATCTTCTCACGCACGGGCAGCTCCGCCACCTGTTCAACGTCAGCTCCCTTTGCAATAGCCGCTTCCGCTTCGTCATGGAAATTAAGGATAAGCTTCATCATATAAAGCTGTTTTTTCAGACTTGTATAGGTGTCTACCTCATGAAACGCAAGCTGATGCAGGAAATCCTCACGAATCGAACGGGCAGTTTCCATTTTAAGGCGGTCTGCTGCGGACAAAGCGTCCATTCCGATAAGCTTGACAATTTCTTTAAGCTCCGCTTCGTCGTTCAGAATGGACATAAAACGGCTTCTCAGCTTCATCCAGTCGGCGGAAACATTGTTGTTGTACCAGTCGGCAAGAGAATCGGCATAAAGAGAATAGCTCGTGAGCCAATTTATAGCAGGGAAGTGTCTCTGATACGCAAGATTTGCGTCCAGTCCCCAGAAAACCTTAACAATACGGAGCGTAGCCTGAGATACAGGCTCAGATATATCGCCTCCGGGAGGAGATACCGCGCCTATTACCGACAGCGCGCCCTCGCGTCCCTCCGTACCTGTGGATACAACACGTCCGGCACGCTCGTAGAACTGAGCAAGACGGCTTCCGAGATATGCAGGATAGCCCTCGTCGCCGGGCATTTCTTCAAGACGACCCGACATCTCACGCAGAGCCTCCGCCCACCGTGAAGTCGAATCCGCCATAAGAGCAACGGAATATCCCATGTCACGATAGTATTCGGCAATTGTAATGCCTGTATAAACTGACGCTTCACGAGCTGCAACAGGCATATCGGAGGTGTTCGCAATAAGAACTGTACGCTCCATAAGCGATTTCCCTGTTTTGGGGTCGATAAGCTCGGGAAACTCGTTAAGAACGTCCGTCATTTCGTTTCCGCGTTCGCCGCAGCCGATATATACGATTATATCAGCCTCCGCCCACTTTGCAAGCTGGTGCTGAGTAACTGTCTTTCCACTTCCAAAAGGTCCGGGAATTGCCGCTACACCGCCCTTTGCTATCGGAAACAAACAGTCTATAACTCGCTGTCCCGTTACAAGAGGCATAGTCGGCGAAAGCTTTTTCAAATAAGGTCTGCCTTTTCTTACCGCCCATTTCTGGAACATGTTCAGTTCACGGTCGCCGTTTTCGGTCTCGATAACGCAGACTGTTTCAGCTACGGTAAATTCGCCTTCCTTAATTGATTTAACTTTTCCTTTTACGCCGTTGGGTATCATAACTTTGTGGAGAACTATATCTGTCTCGGGAACTGTGCCGAAAACGTCGCCGCCCTGAACAGTATCTCCGACCTTGACAGTCGGCGTAAATTTCCACTTTTTGTCTCGTTTAAGCGGACTTACCTCCACTCCCCTTGCAAGATTGTTTCCGCAGAGCTTGCGTATATCGTCAAGAGGACGCTGGATTCCGTCATATATACTTCCGATAAGTCCCGGACCAAGCTCGGCGGACATAGGTTCGCCTGTGGATTCAACAGATTCGCCCGTACCAAGACCCGCAGTTTCCTCGTAAACCTGAATAGACGCCCTGTCGCCGTGCATTTCGATAATTTCGCCGATAAGACGCTTTTTGCTGACACGCACGACGTCAAACATATTTGCATCTCTCATTCCCTCCGCAACAACGAGAGGACCTGAAATTTTAACTATATTTCCTATGCTGCTCAAAATCGCATCTCCTTTGTTTTAATTTAGGATGTCCGAGCCGACAGCCTTTTCGACCGCCTTATGAAGTCCCCTCATGCCTTCGCCCGTATTGCCGTCTATAGCCGGAATAAGGACAATTGCCGGAAGCTTTCTGCTCCTGTATTTTTTTATCGCTTCATCTGCTAAAGCCGCCGCAGGCTCGGTTATATAAATAACTCCGAAGCCGTTAGCCGCAAGACGGTGTATAAGCTTTGAGATCTTTTCAGCTTCGGTCTCGCGGAAAACCGAAAGTCCGAGAGCCGCAAAACCCGAAACGCTTGCAGAATCACCGATAACGGCTGTTTTGCACATTTCAGACATAAAGCATTCTCATCCTTTCGTTGATAGTTTCCCTGTCTGCGCCGAATTCACGGCAGACCGAAATTATCCGCAGATTCTTCTGCTCCGCCTCAGCCGCAAGATAGTACGCCGCCAAAGGCTCTGCCCCGAAGGACTTCATTCGAGCCGTCTGCGCAAGCTCCATTATAACATCATCGCACCACTTTTCAAACTGCGCCGCAGATTCATTCAGAAGCCTTGCCGCCTCGCTGTAGCCTGAGCCTTCAAGCAGCGTCATAAGACTTTCAGTACCCTCAAGAGCCGCATTAACAAGAGCGTCCTTGTCAAGCTCTTTACTGCCGCATACTGCCGTTTCGAGGAATACACGGGACTTTTTCATTTTGCTGCACCGATATGCCGTTTTTATGTCGGCGCATACCGCAGTAAGCTGCGCATATCTCTGCATGAACTCCCCTCCGAAGTCCTCGGAATCTTTCTGAATTATTCTCAGCGTTTCCGCATCTATAAAAGAATCGCCGAGCTGTCCGTCGGAAGTTCTAACAAGCATTTCATATGCTTCACGAGCTGTCTCACGAATATGCACGGGGAGACTTCCGTAATCCTTTTCCGCCAAAATTCCCGACAAATGCTCCAAGTCAAGATTAGTCGGACGGACATAATAATGACTTGCTTCTCTGCCCGAGATCATGGATTTTAAAGCCGCTTTCAAATTATGAAAATCATTTTTGTAAAGCAGTATTTCCAGTTCACGGCTTTCGGGAGCATAGCTTTGTATCATTTTCCATACAGTTTCAGCGGATTCAGTCTCATATGAGCCTTTTTTTGCGGAAAGAAGCGCTTCTATCTCCGATTTTCCCGAAGCTCCTATAAGCTGTTCCATATCGTTTCGTGTAAGAAGCGTATTTTCCATTGCCTTTATCGCTGCGACTGCATTTGCATATTTTGTCGTACTCATTAAGTCACCTGCCCAAACAATGCCTTTGCCGCCGTATCTCTTACAGCGTCACGCTCTGCTTCTATTATATCCCTGAAACTGCAATTTTCAGAAATAAGACCGTATGTGAGAACGAATCCGTTGTCAATATCGGCTGCTTTTTCAGAAATTTTAACAGTCCCTCCGACCTTTTCGGCAATGTCTGAAACAGATTTTTTGAAGTCCTCAGTTATCCTGCCGAGGTCGCGTTTACACAGGTAAAGCACGCCGTCGCCCTTTTGCACTCTGCGTCTGAGCAGTTTTTCCAAAATCGCAAAGTACTCGTCAGTCGGAAGACTGTCAAGCTTTTTCAAGGTCTTTTCTACGACGTTTTCCACCTCTTTGACCTTGCACGCAAGCTGCTTGCGCTTCATATCGCTGTCTACAGAAGCTTTAGAGTTTATAAGCTCCTGTTCAAGGTGAAAGCGAGCCTTTTTCATATATTCGTCATACTCTTTCTGAGCGGCGGAATTTCCCTCAGCCGCTATTTTCTCAGCTTTACGCCGAGCCGCCGAAATTACGGCAGACTCAGCCTCCTGCTGACGGACGGAGATCAACTCCAGAATATTATCAAGTCCTGCCATTTCAGCACCTCTGTTAAATTGCGATATTATATATCAGAAGAATAGATACAAGGAGAGCGAGGATAGCGTATGTTTCAACCATCGCCGCCATAATAATACCTTTGCCGTTATGCTCGGGCTTCTTAGCTGTAATACCAACGCCTGCAACTGCGGCACGTCCCTGAGCCATAGCGGAGAAATAGCCTACGATCGCCATAGGAAGCGACGCCGCAAGAAACATAAGTCCCTGAGCTGTAGTAAGGTCAGCCGCTTCACCGCCGAGAACGCCGACTCTGCTGAGAAGAAGAATAGCGATAAGAAGTCCGTAAAGTCCCTGAGTACCGGGAAGAAGCTGTAGAATAAGGACTTTGCTGAATTTCGACGGGTCAACGGAAACCACGCCGGCAGCCGCTTCACCCACAAGTCCTACTGCTCTTGCCGAGCCTATTCCTGCAAAAAGCGCGGCGCATACCGCACCTGCGATCGCTAAAGTAATTCCCAAACTATTCATTTTGATTTTCCTCCTTGAATTTTATATACTTTGTGTTTACACCGAAAGGTGCAAATTCCCTTCCGCCGCCTGTGTAGAATTTTCCGAACAGCTCAACGAACTGTAGTCTGTCGGTATGAACGTAAGCGCCGAGAAGATTTATAGCAAGATTCGCCGTATGTCCGACAACAAAGACAACTATGAGCAGAATCAGCTTAACGATTTTATTTTCGGGCATAGTACCGATAAGGTTGATAACGCTTGCGATACTTCCCGTGGCAAGTCCGAGCGCAAGAAGTCTCGAATATGACAGTATATCGCCCAAATAGCCTGTCGCTGTGTTGTAGAGGGCGTAAAGTCCTCCGAAAAGCTTTCCGAATATTGATTTCGAGCTGCGACCTGCTGTCAGTATCAGAAGAACGATACCGGCTATCATCATGTACATTCCGACAGTTTTGAGAGTCTGCGGAACTTCCGTAAGAATGCTTGCCGCCAATGGTGCAACGCCCGTTATTGTCAGATATATTGGGACGGTATCGAGAAACGCCCCGACCTTATGTCCCTCGTCCCACGACATTTTAAAGGATACGCCAACGCCGAGAAACAGGTGAAGAATGCCGAGTCCGAAAGAGAAAAGAAGCAGCTTTATAGGGTCGTCCAACGGCTGAAAGCATAATGCGATACTGCCGATCTCTTTCCCGAAGAACTCCCGCCCGACTATCTGAACAATGTCTCCGAACCAGCTTCCGAACATCGCACCCCAAAAGACAGTGGATATACCGCAGTTTCGGAACATTATCATTGTTTTTCTCATATTTTCTTCAAGCTTGAATTTTTTCAGCACTATCATCGTTCCTACAACCATAAGAACGCCGTAACCTGCGTCCGAAAGCATCATTCCGAAGAACAGGTAGTAGAAGAACGCCATAACGGGAGTTGGGTCTACATCTCCTTTTGAGGGCATAGCATACATACGGGTTATCCCCTCAACGGGAGCGGAAAATCTGCCGTTTTCAAGCAGTACCGGCACATCGTCGTCGTCGGCAGGGTCAGTAAAGGTGATCACCGCCGTGTACTTTTTATCTATTTCCTTTTTCAGAGACTCGCAGTATTTTTCGGGAATATAGCCGTTCAGTACAAAGGTAGTTCCCGTAATGCCGAGCTTGCTGAGAGCTGCGTACTTTTCAGTCCGCATCGAAAGAAAATCTACCGCAAATTCAAGCTGCTGCCTGAAACTGCTCATGGAAACTATATTCTTTTCCGATTCCTCAGACTGCTTTGACAGCTGAGCCATGCGGCGGCTGTTTTTCTGCATAAGTTCGGCTGCCGTTACAGGCGGATTCTCAGAAACAGGCACAAATGACATCTTACGAAGCGTTTCTTCCGTATCAGCGGACGATTCCTTGCTGCATAAAATGAAAAGATTTGTCTGTTCCTTTGAACTTGAAACTACCTCGACAGCGCAAGCGTTCGGGGGACTTTCTTCTGCGGCTGAGGTTGACGGATATTTAAGCTGCGCCTCTATTTCCTCTGCCGTATACTGACCAGATAGCGAACCGATAAACGCCGCCGTTTTGGAAGTTCCCTTGAAATTCAGCGGAACATCAAGGCTGCTCCAAGGTTTTAACAGGTCGTTTTTTAAGGTCAGCTGAACCGTTTCCGCCTGCGCATCGGCAATCAGCCTGCTGTTGCGGATAATGTCCGCTGCGCCGTTCATAATTTTTTCGAGCTGAGCCGCCTTATCGCCGAAATCATGTTTCTCGATCTCATCACGTCCTCCGAACATATCGGTGAGCGGCTTCTTTTCGGGAGCATACCTATTCAGAATATCGAGAGCATTTGAAGCTGTGGAACGAAAACGTTCAAATTCTCCGATAACAGCGGTCACATTGGCAGTTTCAAGTTCTTCATCGCTGTTTTCGTACAGTTCTACAACACCTCTGCGCTGTATAAGCTCGATGATTTTTTTACTGTCGGTAAGCGGCGCTATCAGCTCGAGTTTTTTCATTCTGAGCTTTGCCATATATTATATCATGCTCCTTTCAGCCGAAAAAGCCGTTGATGATCGCCGACACTGCCTTGTCGGAATTTTTTTCCGCCGTACTTTTAAGCGTTTCGATCGCCCTTGAACATTCTTTTTGCGCCTTATCGGCGTATTCTTTAAGACTTGCGGCATTATTACGCTTTATCTTATCGGTCTCGGTTTTAGCTTCGGCAAGCTTTTTTTGCAGGGTAACGGTTGACTGCCGCTGAGCTTCGGTAACGATGTCATCGGCTTTTTTTCGTGCTTCTGCCGTAAGACGGTCAGCCTCCGCTTCTGCTTCGAGGATCTTTTTTACTGTTTCAGATGCCATATTTACCTCCTTTAAAATTCACTGTCTGCAACTTTAGCAAAGGATACAGGAAACAATATCCTCTAAAGTTGTGGATAGCGCCTTGAAAATAGTGAACTTGTCCCGATTCTTCGGGAAATATTCCCGAATACAGAAAGAGAGCCGACTCTACAGACAGCTCCCCAATGGATTTGCATTCCATGTATATGATTATATCAGATTAAACTAAAAATGTCAATAGGCAAAATAAATTTTTTGTATGAAAAGACTCCGAAATTTATTTTTTGGGCGCAATAACTCCGCCTGTTTTCCAAATGCTGTTGGCAGGAACAACTCCCCTGACGCAGCTTGTCGGATAAATATTAGAACCTCTGCCGACAATAGTTCCGGGATTCAAAACGCTGTTGCAGCCGACCTCCACATTATCACCGAGCATAGCGCCGATTTTTTTGATGCCTGTTTCAAGCTCCTCGCCTGCAGACTTTATTACAACGTTGGTCTTATCGGATTTTACGTTTGAAGTTATCGAGCCTGCCCCCATATGAGACTTGTAACCCAAAATACTATCGCCCACATAATTATAATGCGGCGTCTGAACGTTATCGAATATAATAACGTTTTTCAATTCAACTGAATTTCCGATAACGCAATTTTCGCCTACAAGCGCGCTGCCTCTGATAAACGCACAGTGACGTACCTCCGTATTTGCGCCTATGATACACGGCGCGCCGAGGTATGCGCTCGGAAATACTTTCGCTGTCTTATGCACCCACACGTTTTCCGCAGGATTATCATATTCATCGGGACTGAGCGATTTTCCGAGAGAAATAATTAGTTCGCTTATTCCTTTCAACGCTTCCCACGGATACACAAAGCTTTTAAGATAGTCTGCCGCTATGGTATGGCTAAGGTCGTAAAGCTCGGAAATTTTGATGTTATCCATTATTTTCCTCCATATATGAACATTATCACTACTATTATAATACAAACTCACAAAAAAGTCAATAATTTTTTGATTTTCAAGTAGGCTTACTATAGCTTTTTACCTCATAAATATATATACCGTATATCCTGCGTACATGGAAAGCATAAGAACTCCGTGAAGTCGGCTGAGCTTCTTTTTCTTCATGCAAAACGCCATTACGATCGCGCTCATTACGATAAGTACCGCTGTATCAATAATATTATTTAAAGAAAACGCTATTGGCGAAATAGCCGATGCTGCGCCGAGAACAAAAAGAATATTGAAAATATTAGAGCCGACAACATTACCTACAGCCATATCTATCTCATTCTTACGTGCGGCAACAACAGAAGTTACAAGCTCCGGCAGACTTGTTCCGAATGCGACGATAGTCATGCCTATAAGGTTATCCGACATTCCGAAAGTACGGGCTATATCGGACGCTCCCTCAACTACCATTTTTCCGCCGACGGCAATTGCAGCAATGCCGCCGATGATAAAAATCAGCAGCTTCCATACAGGCATTGCTTTGTAATCTTCGTCTGTCTCCTGTCTCGCCTTACGTGCGGATAAAACCATGACAACCAGAAACGCCACAAACAGAAGAAGCATAAAAATGCCGTCTATATGTCCGAGGAACGTTCCCCATGCGCCCAGACCCATAAGCAATCCAGCTGCTGCAATTGAAATAGGAAAATCCCTTTTCAGAGTTTCCTTGCTGATAGCAAGCGGACACAGCACAGCGCAAATGCCGCATACTACCATAAGATTAAATATATTTGAACCTACAGCATTGCTGACCGCGAGTTCGTTTTTTCCCGACAGCGACGCGCTTACGCTGACAGAAGTCTCGGGAAGGCTCGTCCCCATGGAAACCACGGTCATACCAATGATAAGCGACGGTACTTTAAGTATTTTTGCAGCCGCCGAACTTCCGTCCACAAAAAAGTCCGCACCCTTGATCAGAAGTACAAACCCTACGATAAGCAATACATACATCATATGTCCTAACCTCGTTTTTCAAAAAATGTATTTATGTCATTATATCATACCGCAAAAAAAATATCAACCCCCGAATTTATAATAATTTCGTAACAAAACAATTTTACGGTGAAAATCGTGTGTACGCTTCGTGACAAAACGAACAAATATTTTTATAGTATATTTGAATATCTGAAAAAATAAACAATTTTTTTCTAAATTGACAATTAAATAAATATAATTCGTAGAAAATAAAAAAAAACTTTTTTTTCCTTGAATTCGTTAGAAATTTGTGCTATAATCTCATTTGGCAAAACATATTTATAAGGAGGTTTTTATTATGTTGGCTGCACAGATCTTCGCCGTAATAATTTTTGTGACGATGTTTATAATGATCGTGCTTGATAAGATCGAACGCCATTACGTTACTCTCGGCTGCGGAATACTTACGCTTGTTGTAGTATTCGGAATCTGTATGAGAAACGGAACGGCTATATGGCAAACTATAGCGATACGCGACTTTGTAAAACCCGAGTTCTGGTATCAGGTCACGGAAAGCGAAAGCAAAGGAATCAACTGGGCAACTATCGTATTTATTGCCGGTATGATGGTAATGGTCGAGGGTATGGCAAAAGCCGGCTTCTTCCGCTGGCTTTGCATGAAGATCGCATTTCTTGTAAAATGCCGTACTATCCCTGTTTTCATTACCTTTATGATAATGGCTGCTGTACTTTCAATGTTCATTGACAGTATCACGGTCATCATGTTCTTGGCTGCCGTTACGATCGAGCTTGCACAACTGTTGAAATTCAACCCGATCCCCATGATACTGGCTGAAATTTTCTGCGCAAACTTAGGAGGTTCTGCAACGATGTGCGGCGATCCGCCTAACATAATAGTCGGAACGTCTCTCGGCTTCTCATTCTTTGATTTTCTTGCAAACACAGGCTTATGCGCAGGCATCTGCCTTATATTCACTATCATATTCTTCTATCTTGTTTTCAAAAAAGAGCTTACGTCAAATAAGGGTGAGGCTGTTGATATATCAAAGCTCCCTGCTCCGTCAACGGCTATAACAAATAAAAAGGATTTCATTATCAGCACTGTTATTTTCGGACTTGCCGTTGTTCTCCTTGTTTCACACTCCGCTACACATCTTACCGTAGCGACTATCGGAACGGTAATTGCTGTTATAACTCTCATTACTGCCGGAAAGGACGCTGTCTCACTCCTCAAAAAGGTGGACTACAAGACGCTCGTTTTCTTTGTGGGTCTGTTTATGGTAGTAGGGGGACTTGAAGAAACAGGCATTCTTGAATATATTGCGGACTTTATCGGCGATATAAGCGGCGGAAACGCATATATCATGGCTGCTATCATACTTTGGGTCTCAGCAGTCGCAAGTGCGTTTGTAGACAATATTCCGTTTGCGGCAACAATGGTTCCCGTTATTCAGAGCCTTGCAGCGTCTACGGGAGTTCCCATAAACACACTCGCATGGACTCTTTCAATCGGAACGGATATAGGAGGAAGCGCAACGCCTATCGGAGCTTCCGCAAACGTAGTGGGAACTTCCGTCGCGGCAAAGAACGGATACCCTGTAAGCTGGAAACGCTACTGTTCAAAGCTTGCTCCGGCTACAGTTATTGTGCTTATTATCTCAACCGTGTACATATTTGCAAGATATTTATAATAAGGGGGATCTGCAATGTCACAGATAATCATTTCAGTAGGACGAGAATTCGGCAGCGGCGGACGCGTTATCGCCGAGGAGCTTGCAAAGCGTTTTGACCTGCCGATCTACGACAGGCATCTTATCACAGAAATAGCCGAAAAAACAGGTATGACCGCATCGGATGTCGAAAAGCTCGATGAAGCGCCTAAATCCCGTCTTACTTCAAGACGTGTAAGAGGTTTCAGCAATTCAATTGAGGACAATATTGCCGAAATGCAGTTTGATTTTATTCGTAAAAAGGCTGAAAGCGGCGAATCTTTCGTTGTTGTCGGACGATGCTCAGAATCAAAGCTGCGTGATTTTGACTGCCTCTGCTCTCTGTTTATCATAGGAGACAGTGATGCAAAGATCAAGCGTGTTATGGAGGTTTACGAAATGTCTGAGTCCGAAGCCAAGAGCTTTATTGACAAAAAAGACAAGAAGCGTAAACGTTACCATAACTATCACGTAGGTCTTCATTGGGGTGATTCGCGTCTTTACGACCTGACTGTAAACAGCAGCCGTCTCGGAATTAAAAAGACTGTTGATTTTCTTGAGAGTTATATCAAAGCAAGACAGGATGCAGCCGCAAATAAAAAGTAACAAAATGCAGCTTCAGTGCAGAAACGCTGAAGCTGCATTTTTATATGAAATTATTTGAGTTTTATATACTCACCGTCTGAGCTGACAGTAGTATTTGAAAAAATACTGCGCACACTCTCGTTATAATCCGAAGGTCTTGTCAGCGCGGGGCTGTAATGCGTGAGCCATAACGCTTTTGAATCAGAAGCTTTTGCAAGCTTTGCGCTCTGTGAGAAAACCATATGACCTTTCTCGTTCATTTTCTCGATATACTCGTCGTCGCCGTACATTCCCTCGGAAACGAGCAGGTCGGAATTTTTTGCAAATGAGATCATGCCGTCAAAATACCTGCTGTCCGTCATGTACGTTACTTTTATCGGCTTACGTGTACCGTATGTCACCATTTCGGGAGTTATTGTTTTTCCGCTGACCGTAACGCTTTTTCCTGCATGAAGCTCTCTCCATAGCTTAACGTCAACGCCGAGCGATCTCGCCTTTTCGGGAGCAAAAATCGGCTTGCGGTTCAGTACAAAGGAATAACCGAGACAATCAATTCCGTGACGAAGCGGCAGAGACGATACGTTTATATCATTCCATACAAATTCAGATCCTCTGTCACTTTGAAGCTCGCATATTTCAACATCAAAAGGCAGTAACGGACAAATGCACATAAGCTGACGAATGGTATTTGAAATTCCCTTGTGACCGTAAATTTTCAATGTATCGGTTTTTCCGCAATTTCCCAATGAAAGCAAAAGTCCCGGAAGTCCCGAAATATGGTCTGCATGAACATGGGTCATAAGTATTATATCAAGCTTGCTGAGCTTCAAACGATGCTTGTTTATAGCGATCTGCGTTCCCTCGCCGCAGTCCACAAGACAAGCCTTTCCGTTGTATTCAAGCCACATACTTGTAAGCCACCTGTCCGGCAGAGGAAGCATTCCACCCGTACCTATAAGCGTAACGTCTATCATGATCTCACTCCTTTTTATAGAATCTTAACTATTATATCATATCAGCTCCAAAATTGCAACAGTCGCGGAAAAAATCTGTCTTTATCCTAAAATTTCAGTCAACTGCATGATTATTTCGCTGAAATATCTCTTATTAACGTCTTTTACATGTATTGCCGAATTCATATCGGCAGCCTTATAAAAAACAAGCTCCTCGACGGTAACGTCCTCCGCTTCTTCACTGTATGCGCCGATGTACATTCCCGAAAATTTAAGCTCCGCTCCCCAGCCGTCGGGGACAGAAATGCCCTTTTCATTCTTGATTCGGCGCGAAACATCTTTCCTCGTGAACTCATAGAAGAAGCCAGCGTCCTGTGCCGTTCCCTTATACCAGCCTTTTTTTAGCAGTCGGCTCATAAGAGTGAGATTAACAATGGTTCTGCCCTTGAAACGAACTATCTCTGTATTTTCAAGCTCTTTATCATCGGGTCGGTACACTGTCCTTGCAAGCTGCGGAAAAGGCTGCGCTATTTCGTAATCCGAAAGCTGTTCCGACCATGAGGCAATTTCCTCGTCCGTAAGTTCTATAGGGTGAACAAGGCTGATAACCGCATTCTTCGGAAGCTCGAACTCGTCCTCGTCGGACGTTGTAAAGCTGCCGTCGTCCATATAACGAAACGTGTTTTTCAATTCGCCGTCCTCATAAACTCCCCATATCAATCCTATCGCAAAGCTGTGCATAACAGGATTTTTCACGAAAAGCTTTTCCCAGCCCTCGGAAGTCCACTTTCTTTCGCACATAAGAGCGTATTCAAGACGTGCCTTTTGCACCGAAACAACGTTTTTCAGCTGCTTTTTCATTTCCTTGAACTCGGCATAGGACTTTTCCGCTGTTTCCGTATCGTCATTTACTCCGGGCTTCGGAAGATTCTTAACTTTCTTTTCGCCGTTGTATATTTCAATTTCCAAAGATGGCGTAAGATATATACTGAATTTTCTGGTGCCATAGTCAAACGTTCGGCACATTTTGTCGTCAAAGCCCATATCGGGAACTATCCTGTCCGCAAGCTCCTCTGTGGTTATGCCGAGAAATTCCGCCGCTTCTGCCATAGCCTCGTTAGCCGCTGCCTTGACCTGATTGCTTTTGAATTTCCTTGCGAAACTGTCTACCTGCATAAGAGCTTCGGAGCTTCCGTTCAGCGCCAATGCCTTGACAGCCGCAACCGCCATAGCTCCTCTCATGTTTTCAGACCAATATTTTATATAGTGTACAAAGACATCTATAATTTCCTTTCCTCCCCATAAAGCGGCAAAAACAAGGACCCATTTTTCTTTTGCAGCCGCTCCGCTGTCAAGCCACCTGCCCATGACCTCTGCTGCAAATACGGCAGTCTCTCCGACATTCAAGGCTTCGCAAAGCGTTTTGCCGCTTACATTGTCGCCCGAAGCATAGCAAAGAAGAACTGCCTGCATATATTTTTCCGCAGCCTCCTCCCCCGATGTAAAATGCACGGGACGATACGGGGACTGAAACAGCCATGCAACTTTTCGGGGCTTGTTTCCTCGGGTAAGTTCCTCGGCAAGCTGAGCTGCCGAAAGTTCGCTTTTAGCTTCGCCGCCTGTTTTTTCAGCGCCTAAAAGCGATGTGATCTTCACTCTCAGCTTATCGGATTTTTCCTTTTCAAGAGAAGCTTCAAGAATTTCCGCCCAGTCAAGTTCAGGCATATTCCTTATTATTTCAAGGGCAGTTTCACGCTTTGCGGCTTTCTTAGCGGAAAGCATTTCTTCAATATCCTTTTTGCAATCGGGTATCTTGGGAACGACCTCCGTAAGAACTGCTCTGACCGCCTTGCTTGTATCATCGGCGGCAGCAAAGAGCTTGTCCCTGTACTTATCGGGAGCAGCCATATAAAGTACCCTGATATACAGACATCTTGCTTCGGCTGTAAGCGACTTGAAGTCTGCTTCGGCGATCCTGTCGGCATAGGGAACGAGATGATCGGGCTTCAATTCAAGCATAAGTATCTTATAGACAGGAACGTTTTCCGTCATCAATATTTCTGCTACTCCCCTGCCCTCGTCATTGCGCGCAGGCGACAGACCCGAAATACTGCTTATGTCATAATTTATTCCCCAAGAATCGAAATTAGAAAATACTGAAACGGCGACGCATCTTCTGACTGTTTCATCAATGCCGTAAGCAAGGGCATAATGCTGATCCAAACTGGTTGAATAATTGTAACGAGTATTCTTTAAAGCATCAGAGATCTCCGATAACGATTTCTGCCCCAAAAGATATTCCCGAGCCTCCTTGCAGCTTCCTGTACGCCTGTACACTGCATTGATAAGCTTCAATTTCTGGTTTTTTCTGAGACCGCCGTCGTTTTCTTCACTGTACTTCGGGTTTGCTTCAATAAGAATATTTAATATATTCTTTGCCTGCCGTGCGTCGGTAAGCTCATTCATGGCGTTTACAAACGATCGCTCATAATTTTCCGCAAGATATTTAAGGTGCGGCTTGATTATGGGTACGTAATTTCCCCGTGACATATTCATGGCAGTCAATATATACTTCTGTGTGACCGCAATTTTTTCCGTTTCAACAAGAGCGTACAGCGGCTTCATGTCAATGCCGAGACCTCGTGTGTTTTCAAGAAGCAGATCGGGAAACTCCTTCATTTCTTCTCTGAAAAGCTTTCTGAATTCATCGTCATAATAAGCAGCCGTTCCATATGCTGTTGAAAGCAGCGGCATTATGTTAATATCGCCCTTATTCGTCCTGCAAATGCTCCTTATCAGCTCAACGCATTTTTCCGTAAACGGAGTATTTTTTCCCGTTTCGCAGAGATTCAAAGCTGCAATAACAAGCTTCAAGGCAGTCGCAGGAGAATTTACCGCCGCAATTATCGCCGCAGCTAAATATTCTTCGGACGAGACCTTTGCGATATTGCTGAGAAGGCTGTGTTCCGCCTGTATCGCAAGCCATACGGCTTTAGCTGTAGTATCCTTTTTGCTTTCATCGTCGGTAAGCTCGCGAAATGCAGGAATAAGATATTTGCTTCCGTCACTGTCATGATGAATGTAAAAACGCAGCAACGGCTCACACCTACAGCCTGCCAGCGCATAACTGAACAGTATGTACCTCGTACTCAGCTCGGTATCCTTTTTAAAAATATGCGATTCAATTACATCCCATAAGTAATACATGTAATTAGAAGCCTTTTTTACTTCCTCATAATTATAATCGGAAAGGTTGAGCCGTCTTAACGCTTCATTGTTCCGCTCTTTGGAAACGTCCATATATTCATTAAAAACAGCAACGGCATTTTCGCTTATGCCGATTTTCCTAAAAGCCTTTGTTACCTCCGATAAATCGTAAACATTACCTCTGTAGATCATTGTTATTGTCCTCCTTATTTAAAGTTAAAATTATTGACAGTCGTTCCTTTGCAGCCTTTACATAGTCGTTTATCTCAGACAACTTATGAAGAACCGCTTTTATATCGGCATTTGTATCATGTCGGTACGCTTCGGCAAGCTTTGCAAATTCGGCGCATAATCTGCTCAACCCTTTCAATCCGTAGTTGAACGATATGTTTTCAAGCCTTGCAGACCCCGACAGACCCGTTTGAAGTCCGCATTGAACCACAAGTTCAAGTCCTTCCTCCACTTCCTCTATAAGTTCCGAGATAATTTCAGAATAGGATAATTCTTCTCCCGATACCGAATATTCCTCCGCCAATTCATTATCGTCGGAATACGAAGCGTCTATGAAGTCGTAGATCTCTATCGGGTACAACGTAAGCCTGTCAGTCTCGATACTTCCCACAGCAAGCAGCGTATAAGTTTTATCGGGATTCTCCGCCATTTTCTCCCCTATCCGTTCAAGCTGATCCACAAATTCCCTGTTCTCTCTGCGGTACTTTATCCGAACATATGCAGGAAATCCGTTTTTGTCCTCCAATATCATGGAGTACGTCTGAGAAGCCTTGTCAAAGCTCGGCGGCATACACCTTTTCGGCTGGAGCAGCAGCATTCTTTCAAGCTCGGTACGGGGCTTTTTTTCATACAGATCAACCGCCGCCTGCCTGAAATCGGTATAGATCAACTGCCGCATTTCATTACAGCTAAGATTTGCATTCATAGTCATTGCAACTTTTGTTTCCTGCGACGATGAAATTTTTCCGCTGTTCACTTTTGCGTTCACCAGAACGAACATTTTTTTCATCATATTGCTGAGAGGAGTTGTCATTCCCCACGGGAAAGTTCCTCTGCGGCGTTTTTTTACGGTGTCGTAAAATACGGGAGTTACGTCCGAAAGGGACATAAAGGGATTTTCGGCGTCTTCGAGGTTCAGAAAATAGTAAATCTCCCCCTCATAATCGCCGCCGACAGTATGCCGCTGACCTATCGCCATGAGTTTAAGCGGTTCGTTCACAGGAGTATACTCCTGACGGAAACTGCCGAGAGCTTCGGCGTTTATATCTTCATCGGAAAACGTTTCCATCATTCTTATGCAATTACAGAAGCTGCGCATAAAATTGCCCATACTGAAAGCCGCTCTGCCCTCGTTATAGTCGTTCAGCAGCGACCCGATAGTGCGCATAGCACGTTCGCCCTCCGCCATTTTCAGCGCATGACAGCGGACTGCCGAGACCTCCGCATTATCCGAAACGGATTCGGGCAGACGTACAATACCGTTCCTCAATATATCGCCGAGAAGCGTCAGACAATCAAGCGCGCATTCGTTTATTTTCTTTATTTCACATGTGGTAAGAGTTTTGGTCGCCGCTTCATTCTTCTTGTTTTCGGGAACTTCGGGAGCTTTTTCGGTCTCAATGCGCTCCTTTTCTTCGCTGACTTTCGGAACTTCGGCTATCTCCTCGTCCGTGAGGGTACTCCTTACAAGAAGTATCGCTCCGACAATATGACGGCAGACCGTCCTCGATACGCAGCTGCATCTGCTGTTTTCAAGCGGTGCGGCAAGAGTTACTGTTTCCCCCGATATTTCCACTGATATGCCGTCCGCTGATTCGCTGAAAACGGGTATCATTCCCTCTATGTCCCTACACGCTCGCTTGTAAATGCCCTTGTTCGCCATATTGACTAAAAAGCTCTCGTCTGCTGCCGCCAACGCTCGTTTTATCTCGTTCATACTTCACCTCTAAACGACCATTCTGCAAATATAATCGCCAAGCTTATCGGGAGTTACCGCTCCGACAAACGCCCCCATATCCGCCAGTTTCTGCCCCAATCTGCGGTCGAACGCCGGGTTTGCCCCTTCATCGAGAGCTGTAAGGAAATTCAGTTTAGCTCCGCTTTGAATGATATTACGGCTGACATTGAGAAGTCGATTTTCAGGCATTCCCTCATACAGATCGGTAACAACTATAACGCTTGTCTTGGCAGGCATGGCGATCAGAGTTTCACAATAGCTTAAAGCTCCGCCTATGTCAGTACCTCCACCAAGCTGTACGCTCATAAGCACCTGCGCGGGACGGTCAGCCTGACCTGACAGATCGACGACCGAGGTATCAAAGATCACAAGCTTTATCTCGGCAAACGGCAGGCTCGATATTATCTGCGCCATAACTGCGCTGTATATTACAGAACCCAACATCGAGCCGCTTTCGTCAATTGCTATAATAACACGCTTATTATTATATTTTTTTATTCTGTTTGAAAAATATATATCCTTAATTATCAACTGCTTTGAATCACGGTCGTAATTTTTCAGATTTCGGCGTATCGTCTTTTGAAAATCGAGGTTTCTTGCAGATCTTACACGACTTGAACTGCTTCTGTCAAGCTGACCCGAAATAGCCCTTTTTACATCGTTCTCGATCTTTTTGGAAAGCTCCCTTGCGACCTTATCCGCTATCTGCTCGGCGGTTTTCAGCACGTCCCCTTTCATGAGATGTTTAAGCTGCAAGACTGTTTTCAGAAGATTGATGTCGGGAGTCATGCGCTCTAAAATTTCCTTATCAGCCAAAAGCTCTGTCATACCGAATTTTTCCAATGCGTGACTTTCAAGCACCTCTGCGGTCTGCTTCGGAAAAAGCTCCCGTATCTTCGTTATCCACTCCGCCGCCATAAGATTGCTTTTTCCCGTACCGCCGCTTCTTTCCTCAGTCTCACGAACATCGTCGCCCTGCGCCTTGCTGTAAAGATAATCGAGAAGCTGTTCCATATCATGAAACTGTCTGATCTCGTCGCCGCTTCCGCTGAATCCGAGGCTGTCCCCCGAATAACTGCCGAGAATAAGCCTCCAACGGTTGACGGAGATACGGTCGGTTTCAGTTTTCATAAAGCAGACCCTCCTTTCCTATATCTTCGCAGATATGAATATCAAATTTTTCACCAAAGCTGAACATTTTCTCATTGACCGCCTTTTTGTTCAGCAGAGCTTTATCGTCCATACCGTGAAGCTCCGCAGCCGCCTTTGCCGTAAGTTGCAGCTCCGACGGAGTAAATCCGCTGAACGCCAATCTCAGGGACGGCAGTATTTCGAGAAAATCGTCAAATTCCATGCTTACGATAAGCTTGTCCGTCATTTCAAGAAAAGAGCTGTCGGTAAACACAATATCCTTTGACGTTGTGAAAAGTCCCCTCAGATAATCTGCGCCTTTTTTTCGTATTTCAAGACTTCCGGCAAGGTAGCCCTTGGCAAAGCGTTCCGCCGATATGCGGTGATCTTCATTTACAGCGCAAAGCAGTCCCATAGCTGCGCCGTGAACAAGCGGCTCTTTTTCCTTAGCCGATGTCATGGTCAGCAGAGCAGCTTCAAACACACCGAGTTTGTCGGTCAATGTGTTTACAGCGATCATGTACATCAGACGCATAACTTTTACAGTTTCTTCAGCTCTTTCAGTAGGCACGTCAGCCATTGACGGAAGTGCGGAAATCAGCCTGTCAAAGCACCTTAAAACATATTTCATTGCCGCTTCATCATCAAATTCATAAAGACGTTGAAGTCCCCAAAGCGTATCAAAGCTGCTCAGACCGCTGCCAATAGAGAAAAAGTCGCCGTCCTCAGTGATTATTCCGTCGATTTTTTCCTGTTCCGCCGATGTAAGAGGTATCCCCATAAGAAAACAGTCCACCGCAATGCTTGCCGCCGTTTCACATCGTCTGTGAGCGTTGAGCAGTTTCTCTGCATATGCTGCGCACGCCTCCTCGATAGTAAAACCGTCTGTGGTATGATCTATCAGCGAAGCATCGACCTCGGGACTTCTTCGGAACTGCCATTCCTCACGTACCCTGCTCCTGTCACGGTTATTATGTATATCAGGTCCTTTAAGAAGCTTCGCAAACCCTGTGCCGAGAAAATTCATTCGGTGCATGAATCGGCTTATAAGCTGTCCTTTTTTTGACGTGAAAAGAGCTGCCTCCACCTTTACGGGAACAGCCGTCTGATATTTCAGACCCATCTCTCCGCATTGCTTTTCAAAGTCGGCAATAAGCGGCGGAACATGCTGCGTATCGCCGATATGACCTATACCGCTGCCTGCCGCAAGCTCAGACAAAATATCCAGCGGCAGAGAGGAGGAAATAGTTTTCTCCCCTTTTATAAAGCATGATGTCACACCGTCGAAAACCTCGCTTATACCTGTCTCCTTTGAATTCCTGAGAGCGGCAAGTCCGCCCATCATAGTATAAGCTGCCGTTATATCGGACATTGTGACCTGCACATCACGCTTTGAAGCCGCCTTTGCCGTCTTTGCAAGAAGCGTCATTGTTTGTTCGTTATAAACGCCCTCGGGCAGTTCGCATTTCAAAAGCTCTTTCATGATATTGTCGTAAAATCCGGGATACATCATTCCCGAAGCATATCCTCTGAGGGCGTCCGCCGCACGGTATGAATACGCCATTGGATAACAGCCCTGATCCTTTTCAGCGACCTTGTGAAGCTTCGCAGCCCTGATCTCCCCCGATTCGAGTAGCTTTGCAAGTCCCGACGTGTGAAATCCTCCCGTTACCGCAAGAACTCTCTCGTACTTCTTCATAGCCGCTGAAATATTGTATGCCATGTATTTTTCACGGCTGAGAGTTCCGTCCGCTTCAAGCTCTTTTTCGGAAACATCGTTTCTGATAAGAGTACAGTAAGTCGTCATCTGCCGCACAAAATCATCGGTCGATATGTACAGTCCGCCTATCTCAAAATATTTCTCCCAGAATTCCTCAAAGCTGCGAAGTCCCGTTTTTTCGCACAGCCGTTTATAAAATTCACCGCCGATAAGACGTGAATCATCGGTATAGCTGTGTTTTTCGGCGTTTTTCCTCATGCCCCGATCTTCGGCGGTATTTATAAGAAGTTCGCTGTAGGGCAGGTCGATAAATTCGGCAGGGACTCCCAGTTTCTTTGCCTGCACAGCCGCATTGTACTCGGGTGAGGAATACTGAAACGGATAGTAACATTTATAGTCCTCCTTGTCTTCCGAAACAAGCGACTTTGAATCCTTGTAGTAACAATAAAATGCCGCAGGAAGCTCTGTTTTTTCATCTGTGAGGACATTAATAAGATGATTTGCGTTTTCAGGACCTTCAATAAGAATTATCTCGGGTCTATACCGTTCAATGAGCTTTATAAGATGATACGAGCATATCGGACTGTGATGACGGACGGGGTACAATATCAGCGGCGACGAATAATCTATTATTTCAGAACCTTTGCTGCCGTATAGTATTCTTTCCATAATCCCCCGACCTTATTGTTTTTATTTTTTACCGATGTGCGGAAATATGCTTTAAGCTTTTCCAGATCGTCTTTATTCTCTTTGCAGACAGCGCCCAAAAGATTCTCCGTCATGATCTTCATATCTATCTTCTGATCTCCATAGTACCACGCATGGCTTAAAGTCTGATAATATACTGAAACTGCCTCAGCGGTACTCATAACGGCTGTGGGAGTTTCGATCACCGTGCCTTCGCTGTCAACTCCCTCACGAAGTTCATGATAGGTAACTGCCAAAAGCTCCGCCGCGTCTGCGTCAACAGGCATGTCAATGTGACCTGTTTCGGCTAAATTTCGAGCTTCCCTCAGGATAATTTCTTTTTCAAGCCGAACGTCTCTGACAGGTTCTACCGTCTCAAAGTTAAAACGCCTTTTCAAAGCTCCCGACATCTCATTTACACCCTTGTCACGAGTATTTGCCGTACCGATTATGTTGAATCCGGGACGTGCGAAAACAAGCCCCTCGTTCTCCAATTCGGGAATGTTGAGTATCTGATCGCTCATAACGGAAATAAGGCTGTCCTGAATTTCAGCCGGAGTTCTGGTGATCTCCTCGAAACGCGCGAAAATCCCTTTTTCCATTCCGATAAGCAACGGCGACGGTACAAGAGCTTCACGGCACGGTCCTTTCGCCAAAAGCAGAGCATAATTCCAGCTGTATTTTATCATATCCTCGGTCGTGCCTGCCGTTCCCTGCACAGTATTGGTGCTTATTCCGCAGCAGGCAGCGGAAAGCAGCTCAGACAGCATTGTCTTTGCAGTTCCCGGCTCGCCCACAAGCATCAGACCTCGATTTCCTGCAAGAGTGATTATACAGCGTTCCACAAGAGCGTCGTTTCCGTAGAATTTTCGTGAAATTTCAATAGAACCGCTCTCGGTCTTTATTTTTCCGCCAAGTATAAACGTTCGGACAGCTTTCGGTGAAAGTACCCAGTTTTCGGGTCTTTTACCGTCGTCGTACTTCCTGAGTGCGTCAAGTTCGTCCTTGAATCGTATTTCAACGGGTGGTTTTATAAAATTACTTTCCATTTATTATTCTCCTAATATGTAAATTTTTATTTTATTATAGCATATAGTCCTGATAAAGTCAATGACATTATATGAACAAAACTATTCTCAAAGCTGTCAAATGCCGAACTAACGGACTATATTAGCATTGCGTGGTAGATGATATAGTGTCGAAATCCAATTTTCTTCTACCAAGTTTTCTACCAAAATCGCTTATTTTTCGTTCTCTTTTTCTCGATTTCATTTTTCGATATTATATTTTATAATCTTGATGTTTGCGATCCACCTGTGTTCACAGGGGTATCGCTTTTCTTTTTTCTTCCGTCTGATCTTTTAGGTGCAGACTTGTCTGTTGTCTTTGCTGTAGACTTTTGGGTTTCCGACTTCTTCCTTGTGGACTTCTTTTCAGGCTCGGTAGTTTCCACAGGAGCTTTGTTCTGCTCCAAGGTTTCACCGTCAAGCACCCTTGCAATCGTCTCAGCCGAAATGACTTTCGCATTGTATTCCAGATGGCTATAAAGGTTCGCTGTGATAGCATAGTTCGAGTGTCCAAGCCACTCCTGGATAGCTTTCATCGGAATGTCGTTTGCAAGCAATAAACTTGCACATGAATGTCTGAGGTCATGGAAACGCAGATGACGAAGTCCCTTTTTGGTGATGACATAATGAAATCGGCTTGTCACATACTCAGGCGAGATCAGCCTGCCGAAATTGTCACGACAGATGAAACCCTCGAACTCCTTATCATAGGACTTTTCCGCATATCTTTTTGAAATGTGCTTCAAGCTCTCTCTTTTCAAGGAGCATTCTCTCAATGTGAGGTATCAGCGGAAGTGTTCTTCTTGTGGAATTGGTTTTCAGCCTATTCTCAACAAAGAGTTTTCTGTGACCGTTCTCATCGTAGCCGCTCACGACCTTACGCTGAATAGAGATAGTCTTGTTTGTAAAGTCGATAGCATCCCATCTCAAACCAAGTACCTCGCTTCTTCTAAGTCCATAGTAGGCGGCGATATGTACGATCAATTCCAGCTTATCATCCTTGAAAACCTCAAAGAGAGTATTCAGCTCATCTTTATTATAAAAAGTCGCTTCGTATCTTTCGGTTCTCGGTACAACGAGCTTGTCCATCGGGTGCGACGTAAGGTACTCCATTTTTACCGCATAAGCGAGAGCTGAATGTATTGCAAGATAATACTGCTTTGCACAGCTACCCTTGCGCCCCTCAGCAAGTTTATGGTTCAGAAATTCCTGAACGTGAGTGTATCTCAGCTCCCCAAGCGTAATATCAGGGTAATGCACATTCATAAAGTCCACAAACCGCTTATTGGCACTCTTGTAGGACTGAAACGTTGTACGGGTGAGATTCGGTCTTACCGCTGCCAGCCACTCATCAATATAGTGACCAAGTTTCATAGCAGCTTCGGAAGCCTCAGCCACCGCAGAACAGGAAGTTCCTATAACCGAGGATACAGGCTCTGATGGAGCTGTCGGTCTGAACTTTGCATCAAACTCCGATACGATCTCCTCGACCGCAGCTTTCAGAGCCTTTTTCGTGCATTTCTCGGACAGTCCCGTTGATACCCATTTACGCTTACGCTTTCCTGCATCGTCCTTGTAGTCAAAAACAACATACTGTTTGCCGTTCTTCACGGCAGTGATATATTTATAGGGCAGACTTGCTTTCATTGTAATATTCTCCTTCGATCTGAAAGCTGATGTTGTATAATAAAACTTGACACAATCCGAGCAAAGAAGTTATAATAAAAGAAAAAGGAGAGTGTCAGAAATGGGAACAGGAAAACAGTATGACGAAGAATTCAAGAAGCAAGCGGTAAA
>Ga0129308_1000903_pt1 | contig 37049 bp, 32 predicted proteins | sample L827metagenome_FD_94440 | JGI IMG/M metagenome (GOLD analysis project Ga0129308, IMG submission 94440) | Ring-tailed lemur group fecal microbial communities from Wisconsin, USA - L827 metagenome | ecosystem: Host-associated > Mammals > Digestive system > Large intestine > Fecal | place: USA...
AGTGGCCAATGCCGGGGACTGAAACGTCTGAAGCCCTTTCACGGGTTCTCCGGCTAAAACTTAATAAATTTGTGGTGATTTTTTCAAGTTACCTCTTGACAAAAGTTATTACATATCAGTTATCACAAAACCCGGTGGTATAACAACCTTCGAGGCTATTTTTTCGGAAACCCCGATTCTCGCTTTGAACCCAACCATGCACCAGGAAAAATATAATGCCGAATTTATTACGAAACACAAAATAGGAAAAACGCTCTTTCTTGAAAATGATCCGAAAGATGCGGAACGTATTGCAGAGCTTATTCAAAACACAGCTCTGATCAACCAATATAAACAACATATGCAACTGATGAAAAAATCCTTTGCCGCCTGCACCATGACAACACTCATCGGCGAGGTAACTGCAGCTTTTCCATTGGGAGGTGCTTTACACAATGAAATCTTTAGTTTTAACTTTTGACGACGGACCTGATATTCGCTATACGCCGCTCCTGTTGGATTTACTATATCATGAAAATATTCCTGCCACCTTTTTTGTCGTAGGCAGCCATGCCAGCGCCCATCCGGAGCTTATACACCGGATGATTTCAGAAGGACATACCGTCGGCGGACATACAATGTCCCATAAAAATGCTCTTTTCTGTACCCCATCCGGTATCCATACAGATTTTAAAGCATCCATTCGCCTGCACAGAGAACTGACCGGAGATGCGCTGCGATTTTTCCGGCCGCCCTGGGGCATATCCACCCCTTTTTTAAACAGGTATATTAAAAAGTATCAAATGCAAAAAGTCCTCTGGGATGTGATGGCCGAAGACTGGGAATCCAGAACAACTTCCGGCATCATCAGTGACAAACTGAAAGACCGGGTCTTTGACGGTGCTGTCATCTGCCTTCATGATGCCGGAGAAGATACGGGCGGCGCAAAGGGCGCTCCTCTCCGGACCATCGACGCACTGATTCATACCATTCCATGGCTAAAAGCACAGGGTTATAAATTCCTTACCATGGATGAATATATTAAAGGAGTCGAATCCCATGTCATTCAACAGCGAAAAAAAGGCCTCTTATGGCCGTAATATATTTCTAATGCTTGTGCTGGCGGCTATTACATTTACCGTCATCCTAAGCGGAAATGATATGGAAAATTTAATAACCGCTTTAAAATCGGCCAACATTTTCTGGCTTCTGACAGGCCTTGGCTGTATGTTTATTTTTGTGAGCTGCGAAGCTTTAAATATGTATCAGATTTCCCGCAGTCTCGGATGGCCTCTGGCCCTGTCCAGATGTGAACAGTATGCCTTTATAGGCTTTTATTTCAGTTCGATTACCCCATCCGCCAGCGGCGGCCAGCCGGTCCAGATGTATTATATGAAAAAAGACCATATCTCTCTGGCCGATTCGTCGGTAATGATTTTATATATTGTTTTTGTTTACCAGATGGCTATGCTGCTGCTGTCAGGGATCATGTCTCTGTTTCATCCGAATCTGGCGCTGCAGACAGCCGGCCATTTAAGATATCTTTTACCCTTCGGTCTGCTCATAAACGGCGGCGCCGCCGTACTGATGGCTTTGTTTCTGACTTCGGAAAAACTTGTTCTGCACATCCTTCACGCAATCCTCCGGATCGGAACACGGCTCCATCTGGTAAAACATCCGCAGGAGAGCTGGCAGCGTACACAGAATGAAATCCGGCAATATCACAAAAGTGCAGTAATTATCCGACAAAAGCCGATACTTTTTATTTGTGTTCTGCTGACTTCCCTTCTGCAAATGCTTTCTCTTTCCTCTGTACCCTACTGTATTTATCGTGCTTTAGGATACAATACTTTTTCTCTAGGCGAACTGATTACCTGCCAGTCGATTCTTACGGTTTCTGCCTCAGCCGTACCGACCCCCGGAGCCATCGGCGCCGCAGAGGGCGGGTTTCTTTTCGCCTTTAAAGATATATTTAACGCAGAAAATATAAAAACAGCCATGCTCTTAAGCCGAGGCATCAGTTTATACATTTTCCTCCTCATCAGCTTTTTCATTTGCATGGCTGTTCAAATAAGAACATCCCGATCAAAATTTTAAAGACTTTCGGCTCTAAAATTCCACCGGATATATATCGCCTCTTCGATGTTTCAATAAAGGAAGCTGTTCGCGGACAGTTTTCACCTGCTCTAAATTCAGAGTACACCGCAGGCTTCCTTCTCTTTCATCCATTTCGCAAAGAACTTCGCCCCATGGATTCACCACCAGACTGTGACCCCAGGAATGATAGGAAGCATCCATATCCCTAGCCGGCGCCGTGCCGACAACATAGACCTGATTATCGACAGCCCGTGACCGATGCATAAGTTCCCAATGGGCCGGCCCAGTCGTCATATTAAAGGCCGCCGGAATAATAAAAATCTGCGCCCCACGGTTCACCATCTGTCGGGCCAACTCCGGAAATCGAAAATCGTAACATATACACAGTCCAACTCTGCCAAATTCCGTGTCAAATACGGTCGCTTCTTTTCCCGAAGATAAAGTTTCCGATTCTCTGAAATATTGGCCGCCCTTTACATCTATATCAAAAAGATGAATTTTCCTGTGCTTTGCAATCTGCCGTCCTTGCCTGTCAAAGACATAGGCCGTATTGTAAATCCGGCCATCTTCTCCAAGCTCCGGTATAGTTCCGGCGGATAAATATACACCGTGCTTTTTTGCCAAAGCACTGAACCACTGCCAGGATGGGCCTCCCTCCTCTTCAGCATAGGCCGGAAAGCAAGACGTTTCATAAGGACAACAAAACATTTCCGAAAAAGTCACCAAATCCACATGTCTCAAATCTGCCTTTTCCATACACTCCGCCATCTGTTTCAGATTTTCTTTTTTTGTCCCCAAAACCTTTGTTTGGAAGATCATAATATCCACAAAATCCATTTTTTATCCTCCGAAAATAATTTCGATTATTTTTATTTTTTCCTAACCAAGTTTATAATGGTTTTAGAAAGCAAACACATTTTGTTCACAGTTTTCATTTATTATATAAACATACCGAACAAACAATAACAATAACATTCCCCTCTTAAAAAGCCGAAGTCTACCAGCTTCGGCTTCCTTTTTTCTACATCTATCGAATATTTAGATTATTATTATTACTATTATTAATTTTACAAATTTTCCCTAAAACCATATAATAAAAATAGAATACTATACCTACATAAACAAGGGAAGGGGAATTCATATGAAAAAACGTTCACTGACTTTTCTGGTTACCTTTATAATGATTATATGTATTATTATAGGGACAACCGCATGTAAAAAAGAAAATCCATCTTTTACAATCGGAATCTTTCAATTCACTCAGCACGAATCTTTGGATGCCGCAGCACAAGGGTTCAAGGATGCCCTCACCGACAAACTGGGGGACAATGTTACTTTTGATGAACGCAATGCAAATGGTGACCGCACCACATGTACGACGGTTATTGATGAATTTATATACAATGGTGTTGATCTGATTCTTGCAAACTCCACCACTTCCCTGCAGATTACCACAGCCGCCACATCAGAAATCCCTATTCTCGGAACATCCGTTACAGATTATAGTACCGCGCTCCAGTTGGACAAGTTTGATGGAACTGTCGGCGGAAATATATCCGGCACTTCCGATTTGGTTCCGCCATCCGAGCAAGCCGCCATGATTCAGGAGCTGTTTCCGGATGCAGAAACGATTGGAATGCTTTATTGTTCATCTGAAGCAAATTCCCAATATCAGGTAGAAGCTTTACAAAAGGAACTGACCGATATGGGATACTCTTGTGAATCCTATTTATTTGCAGATTCCAATGACCTTTCTTATGCGGCAGAAAATGCCGCTGCCAAATGTGATGTTATCTATATTCCGACAGATAATACGATCGCTTCCTGCGCCGGCCTAATTGCAAATATCTGTCTTGCTGAAAACATTCCTGTCATCGCAGGCGAAGAAAGCACTTGCCGTATCTGCGGTGTTGCAACATTAACTGTAGATTACTATGATCTCGGATATGCCACAGGTGAAATGGCCGCTCAAATTCTCATTGACGGCGAAAATATTTCGACCATGCCAGTTCAATACGCTACCAGTTTTACTAAAAAATATAATGCTGAAGTCTGTGAACAGCTTGGAATCAAAGTGCCGGAAGATTACATTGCTTTAGAAACAGAATAAACAAAACCCCGGGGATACTCATATGGATTGAATTCCTATTGAGAACTCCCGGGGATTTTCATTTCTATTCTTTTAAAAGTCCAAAATAGCGGTCGTGAGCTTCCTGGTATTCACGGTTAAATACTTCATCCCGACCGGAATGCAGCATAGAAACATACTCATGTACCTGATGTTTCATCTCCGGCTGCACTCTTGCTACTGTAGCCACACCTACGTTAGAACAGATATCCGAAATACGTTCTATTTCAGAAAGCAAATCTAAAAAGTCGGTTCCTGCATATACTCCGCAATTTCCTTCTCTGAGCCGCTTCAAATGATTATCACTCAAAACACCGATCATATCATCCACGACCTCTTCCAAAGGCTCTATGTGACGTGCCGCAGACAAATCTCTTTTTCCAAAAGCATCATGGGTATAGTCCAGAATGGTATTGATCAGTTCATGCAGTACCTTTAATTCTGCCAACGCCGTCTCAGAAAAAGCATCATCATTTTTATCCAGAGACTCTGCAATTTCTTTAATATTCGTTGCATGATCGCCTAAGCGCTCAAACTCCGTAACTCCCGAATAATACTGATTCATGATTTCCACATGTTCAGAAGAGGTGATCCGGGTAGATATCTGAATGAGATAGTTGCTGACTCTGTCGGCCATCGTATCGATATAATCTTCATCCTCTTCAATCTGCGCTGCAACCTGTTCATCATATTGGGTAAGCATTTCAAAAGCACGTTCAATATTTGTCCGGGCCATTCCAAACATCAACATAAGCACATCATAACAACGGCCGAAAGCAATAGCCGGTGTACTGATAAATACCGGATTCAGCGCATCCAGCATCTCGTCATATTTTCCGGCAACAACCGGCTCATCTTTCACAATTCTGTAGCTGAGCTTCTCAAAAAGCTTTAATGCCGGGAATAATGCAACGGCACATAACAGGTTAAAAATTGTATTCGTATTCGCAATACCACCGGAATCAATGGTACTGTTCCATATGCCATCCAGCAGCCCCATTTTATGAATAATGGTCACAACAATTAAAACCGCTGCCGACTTTCCCAGGTTATATAAAATATTGACAATACCGACCCTCTTTGCGTCCGGCTTTGCACCTATATTACAGACAATCGCCGTCGTTACGCAGTCACCAAGATAAATTCCCACTAACACCGCGTAGATCGAACCAAAAGTAAGCTGTCCGGATGTGGAAAATGCCTGTAAAATACCAATGGTTGCAGAGGAACTCTGCAAAACAAAAGCCACTCCGGCACCGACCAGATAGCCAATTAAAGGATTCTGTCCCAGGCCCGAGAATAACTGTTCAATGATACCGCTTTCTGCCAAACCACTGACCGCATCAGTCATGTTCATAAGGCCGGAAAATAAAATACCGAAGCCAATGACAATTCGTCCTACTTTTTCAGAACCGTTGGACTTCTTTACCATGATCAAAACAATACCAACGATCAATGCCAACGGCGCCAGCGTCGAAGGCTTTAAAAACTGCAAAAATGAAGTCCCCGACGAATTCAAATCCAAAAGCCGGATGATCTGACCAGTAACTGTCGTACCAACGTTTGCACCAATGACAATACCCATTGACTGGCCAAGTGATATAATTCCCGCACCTACAAGTCCGGAAGTAATGACAATCGTCGCCGTCGAAGACTGAATGACTGCCGTCATTACCAATCCCATAAAAAATGCTTTCACAGGAGTATTGGTAAGCTTCTCCATTGCCTTCTTTAACGTTCCCGATGAACTCTCCTTCAGTCCATCGCCCATCATACGCATTCCATAAAGGAACATCGCCAGGCCGCCTAAAATAGAAATTAAATTAAAAATATCCATATCCCACTCATCTTATCTGTTGTGCTTTACATGTGCTTAACTTAGATTTTACCATAATTTTACATGAGATACCATATTTTTGTAAAAGCAATTTAAGAAATTATATTCGCTCCAAAGAGACGCAGGTTTCTACGTGAACGGAATGTGCAAACATATCAACACAACGCACCTTTTGTACCTTATATCCATTTCCTTCAAGGAACTTCAAGTCCCTGGCCAATGTCGCCGGATCACAGCTCACATAAACGATACGTTCCGGTGCCATCCGCACCATACACCGGAGAAGCTTTTCGTCGCAGCCCTTTCGCGGCGGATCCACAACAATAACGTCTGCATGGGCCTGCTCTCCCGGATGTTCTTCGGCATACCGGGCATAATATTCCGGCAATACCTCTTCCGCCTTTCCCACAAAAAACTCTGCATTCTCAATCTGATTCAGACAGGCATTTTCCCTGGCATCGTCGATAGCCTGGGGTACGATTTCCACACCGCAGACCTTTTTTGCATGCTGGGCTAAGAACAGAGAAATGGTTCCGATTCCGCAGTATAAATCCCAAACAGTTTCTTCGCCCGTCAGCCCGGCATACTCCAGTGCTGTCCGGTATAATTTCTGTGTCTGAACCGGATTAACCTGGAAAAATGAAAGAGGTGAAATCTGATAAGTAACATTACCGATTTTATCGGTTATGTATGGTTTTCCCCACAGACACTTGACCGTATCTCCCAAAATAACATTGGTTTTCTCCCGGTTGATATTCAGACAAATACTGGTCATCCCCGGAATGTCTTTCAGCACATCCACCAAAGCATCCGCCGCCGGAACCCACTTTCCATTAATAACAAGGCATACCATAATCTCGCCCGTATATTTGCCGATTCTTGTAAATATATGACGCACCAGGCCCGTATGAGCCATTTCATTGTATGCGGAAACGTTATGATCCTTCATCCACCGGCGCACGATCTCCATCAACTGTCGATTCAAAGGATGCTGAATATAACACTCATCCACAGGAACGATAGAATGGGTTCTTCCGGCATAAAATCCGGTGACAATATCCCCTTCCTTGTTCTGTCCCACAGGAAACTGAGCCTTATTCCGGTAATACCATGGCTCTTCCATACCGACAATCGGTTCCATAGTATAGTCCTTAACCTGGCCGACCCGTTCCAAAAGCTCCCGGACTTTATTTTCTTTATAAATAAGCTGATTTTCATAAGCCAACGGTTGAATCTGACAGCCGCCGCAAGCTCTGGCCTGGGGACACCGCGCTTCTATCCGGTAAGGAGATGGCGTCAGAATTTCCATCAGCCGGCCATAACCGTAGGATTTTTTCATTTTTATAATCTTCGCCTGAATCGTATCACCGATAAGCGCATCTTTGACAAATAATGTAAATCCATCAACCTTTCCGATGCCTTCACCGCTGCTGCCCAAATCAGTGATAGAAAGTGTTACAAGATCATTTTTCTTTAAACTTTCCTTCATCTTATAAAACCGCCTTTGTTTAAATCCCTTTTATTTCGAGGTTTTCCGCAAATTAGACTCAAAGAGCCGATTATATCCCATCCATTCCGTATTATCTGCCGCTGCAGCAAAGATTTCTGTCATGGTCTCCATTTTTGCATCGGTATTATCTGCCAGATTTAATGCTAAAGCCTCGACTAATGCCGGTTTTTTCGGAGAACCATATTCCAACTCACCATGATGGGCCAAAATACAATGTTTCAATTCATTGGCAAGGGTTTTCGGAAAATTCGGAATATCCCGAATCCGGTCATGAATCATTTCTGTTCCCACCACAATATGTCCGAGAAGCTGGCCTTCATCCGTATAATCATTGGCCGGGAAAAGAGAAAGCTCCGTTGTCTTTCCGATATCATGACACATGGCTGCTGTAAGCAGCAAATCTCTATTTAAAATCGGATATCGTTTGCAATAAAAATCACATAATTTTGTCACACCCAGCGTATGTTCCAGCAGACCGCCCACAAAACCATGATGTACACTTTTCGCCGCCGAGTGTTCCTTAAAACTTTTAATAAAGACGGTATCCTTTACAAAAAAGCTCTCCAAAAGGGCTTTCAAATAAGGATTCTGAATTGTAGCAATAAAACCTGTCAATTCCTTCATCATATCATCGATGGAGAACCGGCTTGTCGGCAGATAATCCCGGATATCATACTCTTGTTCCTGCGTCCGGCGGACACGGCGGACATTTACCTGCAATGCCCCCTGGAAGCTGGTCACCATACCATCCACTTTAATAAAATCCATGGATTCAAAATGTTCAATTCCATTATTCAAATCCCATACCTTGGCATCCACCGTGCCGGTTTTATCCTGAAGAAGCAGTGAATAGTAACTTTTTCCTGCCTTTGTTTTTAAATTCTGTTTGTTTTTGCATAAATAAATGCCGGAGATGTTGTCTCCCTCCCGCAGTTCATAAATAAATCTCATATTTTATCTCCATTTCTAATCCTGATTGTGTAAATAGTATAGCACATCTCAAAGGTCCAGGGTACATTAAATATCGCAATAAAAAAGGAATACCCCAAAAGGTATTCCCTGATTATAAAACATGCTACATCTTATCTTTTACTTTCTCAACAACCTCTTCCGCAGCCTCTTTCATATCCGAGACGACTTCCTTTGTTTTGCCAAGCGCCTGATGAATAACCTTCTCAACTTTTACTTTGTCTGTAAATCCTCTGTTTGCCATCATTCACACCTCCTTTGTCATTAATATATCCAATATAAAAACAAAAAATCCATTTTCATTTTTCCTGTTATAGGGTACAATAATAAATACGATCATATGAGGTGTTACTTATGAATGAAAAAGCATTAAGAATTTTAGAATACAATAAAATCATAGAAAAACTAACAGACTGCGCCACATCGCCGATGGGCAAAGATATGTGTAAAAACCTGCTGCCATCGACAGATTTGGGCGAAATCTGCCAGGGTCAAATGGAAACAAGCGATGCACTCTCCCGGATTTATGCTAAAGGAAGTCTTTCCTTTTCCGGCCTTCGGGATATCCGTGACTCTCTGCTTCGCTTAAAGGTCGGTTCCAGTCTGTCCGTAACAGAACTGCTGCACATGGCCTCTCTGCTTGAAACAGCTTTGCGCGCCAAATCCTACGGACGCCGTGAGACGGACGACATGTCCAGCGATTCACTGGATGGTTTATTCAACGCCATTGAACCCCTGTCTCCGGTGTGCCGGGAAATTCGACGCTGTATTCTTTCAGAAGAAGAGATTGCGGATGATGCCAGCCCAGGCTTAAAGCATGTCCGCCGTTCCATTAAACTGACAAATGAACGAATCCACAGTCAGTTAAATGCCATGGTCAATTCTTCCTCTGTCAGTTCCATGCTCCAGGATAATCTGATCACCATGCGCGGCGGCCGTTATTGTCTTCCGGTCAAAGCCGAATATCGAAGCCAGGTTCAGGGAATGATTCACGACCAGTCGTCTTCCGGCTCCACTTTATTTATCGAGCCAATGGCTGTTGTCAAATTAAATAATGATTTACGGGAGCTGGCCGCTAAAGAAAAAGAAGAAATTGAGAAAATTCTTGCTGATTTGAGCAACCAGTGTGCCGAATATCAGGAGGAATTATCCACCAATATTACCGTCATGGCCCACCTGGACTTTGTGTTTGCCAAGGCAAATCTCTCCAGAAGTTATAGCGGCACAGAACCATTATTTAATGAAAATGGCTATATAAACATTAAAAAAGGACGCCACCCGCTTCTGGACAAAAAGAAAGTTGTACCTATTGACATTTCCATCGGAAAAGACTATCGGCTTCTCATTGTCACCGGACCAAACACAGGTGGTAAGACCGTATCCTTAAAAACCGTTGGGCTTTTAACATTAATGGGCCAGGCCGGGCTGCATATTCCGGCATTTGACCATTCAGAGCTGTCCGTTTACGAAGATGTATTTGCCGATATTGGCGATGAACAGAGTATTGAGCAAAGTCTCAGTACCTTTTCGTCCCATATGACAAATATTGTATCCATTATTGAAAAATCTAATTATCGGTCACTTGTTCTTTTGGATGAGCTGTGTGCCGGAACGGACCCGACAGAAGGTGCCGCTCTGGCTATGGCCATTTTGAAAAACTTCCTGCGCCGGGATGTGACCACCATGGCAACCACCCATTACAGCGAACTTAAAGTTTTTGCCCTTTCTACGGAAGGCGCCTGCAACGCAAGCTGTGAATTTAATGTGGAAACTTTAAGCCCGACGTACCGCCTCCTCATCGGTATTCCCGGCAAGAGTAATGCTTTTGCCATTTCCAGTAAACTTGGCCTGCCGGGCTATATGATTGAAGAAGCAAAAAAATTCATCGATGCCAACGACCAGAGTTTTGAGGATTTAATCTCCGATCTGGAGACAAGCCGCTCAACCATAGAAAAAGAACGGCTGGAAATTGAACAATATAAAGCCGAAGTGGCCCAGCTAAAACAAAAGCTGGAAGTCAAACAGGATAACCTTTCTAAACAAAAAGAACGGATTCTCCGTGAAGCCAATGAGCAGGCCCGGAAAATTCTTCAGGATGCGAAGGATTATGCGGATCAGACCATCCGCGATATGAACAAACTGGCTGCCGGAAAAACCGGAAACATGAAGGAACTTGAAAAGAAACGTTCCAACCTCCGGGATAAACTTTCCAAAACCGATGAACGATTGGCTTTGAAAAAAGACCAGGCAAAGAAAAACCGTCCGGAAGATTTTCATCCTGGCGACAGTGTCCATGTCCTCAGTCTTAATCTTAAAGGAACCATTACCGGAAAACCTGACAGTAAAGGACAGGTCGCCGTGCAAATGGGTATCTTAAAATCCATGATCAACCTGACCGATCTGGAGCTGCTGGATGAGGAAGTGATCAAAGCGCCGACCTTAAAGAAAACCGGTGCCGGAAAAATCAAAATGTCCAAGTCCGCTTCCATCAGCACCAGCCTGAACATTATCGGTAAAACTGTGGACGAGGCCATGCCGGAACTGGATAAATATCTGGATGATGCCTATCTGGCCCATTTAAATCAGGTAACGATTATCCATGGCCGGGGAACCGGAAAACTCCGTACTGCCGTCCATAATAAACTCAAAAAATGCCGTTACGTCAAATCCTATCGTCTTGGTACTTTCGGCGAAGGCGAAACCGGCGTTACCATTGTCGATTTCAAATAATACAAAAGAGGTTCCACCGAAACATACCGTTTCAGAGAACCTCTTTTTCTACGACTTTTCATCTGGATCAAAGTCTATTTTAAAATTCATAACAATTGCTTGAACAAGTATATTTTCAAGCTGCTCTACCATATCCTGATTCACAACATAATGCACATTTTTACTATCGTCATAAAATGTCTGGGTACAAAGTTTACATATATACCCATGATAGAAACCAAGGACTTCCTGAATGGCTTCGGTATCTCCTTCAACCGCTTCCTTAATAACCTTATAAGGCAGCAGGTAATTCCTACCTTTCAAGTCCATACTGTTCCTCCAAATCTTTTTTCATCGATGCCAGGCCTTTATTCTTCCTGCGAATGACCGTTCGCATCGTACACCCGGACATTTGTGCAATTTCTTCATTTTTGAATCCTAAAAAATAATAAAGCAATAAAACCTCCTGTTCATCCACACTTAATCGGTTCATCGCAGCCCCAAGACATTCGTCCTGAACCTCTACCTGAGAACCATGTACGGTAAAATGGTAAGAACATCCCAAATATTCATCTTCCATATGCAGACGATCATTTGCTTCTTCATATAATAAAGAAAGAGAGAATTCCCTCTCCCTACGTCGGTTATTCTCCTCGAAATATTTGCAAACGCTTCTTCTTAATACTTTCCAGCAAAATGCAGCAAACCGATAAGATACCGTTTCTTCGTAGGCGTTCATGCACATCCCTCCTTGCCTTTTACATTTCTCCTGTTTATTAAATTTTCATATCCAGTATTCCCGGAAGGCTCGAATCCAGATTATATAGCAGACCATAACCAATTCCGGATAATCCGGTCATAAGGCTGTAATCATACTGCTCATGCAGACCTGCTTTCTTCTCATTTTTAAATAAGATTTGACTCAATATCTGCAGGCTTCTGTCTGTATTCTTTTGCAAAGAAGTTTTCCATAAAGTCATTTCCGCAAGCTGACCGATCATGGCATTTCCCAAATTCCCATGACACAGCCCCAACTCTTCCTTCGGATACACCTCCGGATAATCCGCAGACAACCGCTTAATTTCCCTGGACAACCGATCTTTCATTTCGCCATCGAAATATTTTAAAGAACATTTCCATCCCAGCAATATGCCTGCTGCTCCATGGCACCATTTAAAATCGTTCATATAATGTTCTTCCTCGACTCTTAAATCCCGCCATCCGCCTTTTTCCGGAGAATATAATGTTCTTTCATATAAAAATGCTTGATAGGCCGCATTCAGATAGGTCCTGTTTCCGGTATAAGACGTCAATCTGGCCAAAGCATACATAATTCCTGCACAGCCATGAGCAAAACCACTAAGCAATGCACCATTACTAATACTTTTCCAGCCAATTCCCTGCTCAGCCGCTACCGAATTTTCCAAGATCAATTTTCCGGCCCTTTCAGCCATTTCCAAATAGTATGGCTCTGGCCGTAAATCATACAAATTCAAAAAGGCCATGACCGCGCCCGCATTTCCACCGACAATATCGAATTGATCATCGGTCTCCAAATAGCGTTCCACGATTCGACAATGTTTTTCAGCATAATCTAAAAATATCGGATTTTCCGTAATTCGGTATAAAAGTTCATAACCGTAAACAATAGAACTCTCACCAAAAAAGATGCCTGTCGGCCGTTTTTCCGCCTCGCTGCCAATCATTGTTTCCGTATATTCAAAAAGCTCATGCATAATCTGAGAATGTATTTCTGAAATCTTATGTTCCGGAAAATATTTAAGAAATGCCGCAGCAAAAACTGCAATTCCCATAATTCCTTCATAAAGATAGTTGTCTGACATTTCCATATAATATGTATAACGTTTATCCACATTTACAGACATGATTCTTGTATTTATCCACCGGATTTTTCCGGATGAAAGCACTCGATTTTCGCAAATAATATCTGCAATTTCAGTGCATAACGCCATTGTTGAAATGTCTTTCCCTTTATTTTCAAAAGTCACCGGAAACCGTTCTGTTAAATACTGAACTTTGGAGTAATTTAATGAAACCTGGATCAACTGCTTCTGAGCCTTTAAATCTTCAAGGTTCCGATTCTTGATTTGATCTTCAATAAACTCCATACCTGTCCGCATGAAAAATGTTTCCAGACGCTTTCCCTGAGAATTCAAAATATCTCCGGATGCCATATGAAATTGAAAATACGGAATATCACCATTTAACATATCTTCAATTTCCTGTTTTACAATCCAATATTTATCTTTAAACTCCGGAATAGCCAACGCATTTTCCAGAAAACTGCGCCGCATTCCCTCCTGTTTCATAAACTGAGGATGGTAGGATAAATCCAAAATCATATGGTATTCCTGGGTATTTCTGAAAAGCTGGCGATACAGCGACTCCTGCATCTTATGAGCTAACTGGCTAACCTGTTCTTTATGCTCATAAATGTACAAATATCCTGCCTCAAAGCCTGCATAAATATCATCCAGATAATCTCCGGGATTCACAAGCGCTCCATTTAAACGCACCCGATTATTTTTTTCCTGCGTCTCTCCATATTTGTAGGCGATACACATCGTTGATTTATCAGGATTTGAAATAACAGGTATCTGCAAATCCATCATCTGCTTTCCGCCGCCACAAAGTCCGCTGAAATCCGCATTAAAATTTTTATTCCGTGCCCCATAAAAAGGAAGTATACCTATTGGCAGCACTGACATTCCGATAAAGGCATTGGTACCCTTTTCATCGGCTGGTTTCTGATCAGGAGGAAGCTGAATTAAGGTCTCATAATCAATAAGCACCGGATATTCTCCGCAGGCGACCATATTTTCATAATGCATGTCACCGCTGTGACACAAATGACAAATGCACAAAATCATTCCAAGCCGGGTAAAATAATTCTTTACCTGCTGTTCTGACTGACATTCTCTGTAAACGGCCTCTTTCTCCCAAACATAAACATCCCGTTCCAGGACGGGATTTATGTAAGCCGAAACCCCGCAGGAATCACCTATGCATGTATACAATTCATTGAAAAATCGAATTCCCGTATTTACTCTGGATTTATGATAAATCACTTCACCATTATCCAATTCCACACGGTACACTACCCGATTCTCACAATGTGTATCCGAACCGCTGCCCGATATCCGAACTACTTCATTGAAAGGAGCTTCTGGAAAAAATTCAGCATTTAAATCCCTTTGATCCGAATCTAAATGCTGAATAATTTCATTTACATTCCGGATATAAAATTCTATCCCCTGAAATATCACCTCTTTCCAAACTGGATATTCCCGGAACAGATTCTTCAAATACTCCGGCTGCATCAGATGACGATATACATAATCCGCATACTCTTCCTCTTCCGAGTCACCGGAAAGCTCGCCTGCTTCTCTTCGGGCATTCATATCCAAAATTAAGACTCTTTTCGATATTTTAAGTAGAATTTCCTTTAAAACACCCGTATCCAAAATCTCCTGCGCTGGACGGCCTAAAACCTTACTGATTGCCGTATCGCTCTCAATTTCCCGCAGTACAACCTCCCCAATACATTCAAAAAAAGGAAGGAAAACCTTTCCTGGCTTCTCCCCAAATCCTGTATACTGTTTTAAGCTTTGATAAATGCTTTCTTCAATTTGGTTTTTACTCTTTGTCATCATTTTGCATATTTAATTTTTAATTAACAACAGAAAATCGTCAAAAAATCAGAACAAGTATTCGTCACAATTGTATATACATATACCGACTGATCACGCATTCTTTCAATCTCAAATAATTCATCTTGAACATTTCCTTCTGGATGGAACGTTCCATTTGTTTTTTTATATTCCATTTTTTTACCTCCTTCGACTTAATTATATAATAAATTACATAAAAATATCCTCAATGTACCTGAATTGAACAATTTTGTCCTCTAATCACTCACATATTGATAAATAAATAAAAATCTCAAATTTATCACTAACTTTATATTCCATATATCCATCATATTTTTCTATTACTTTTTCTATACTCTTCATTCCAATTCCATGAAGTTTTTTATCAATTTTATCTGATATAAAGAAATGCTTTTTACTTGATTTATTCGTTGACAATGAATTTTCTAATTGAATCAACAACAAGTCATTTTTTCTTAAGATTTTTAAATTAATCCATGCTTTTTTATCGGGAACTGCTTCACAGGCCTCTACCGCGTTATCCAGCAAATTTGCCAGTAATGCACATAAATCTATATCATTAATAGCTATCTGTCCTATATATTCTACATGATAAAAAAACTTTATTTCCTTATCTCGGGCCTCCATAATTTTTCTATTTATTATTATATCTATTATTTCGCACCCTGATTGGACACTATTTACTAAACATGATGTCATCTCCACACATGACTCTATATATTCAATTGCTTCTTCATTTTTCTGCTCTCTAATTAATTGGTCTAAAACTAAAATATGATTTTTAAAATCATGATACAAAATTTTATTTTCATCATATGCTTTTTGTAACTCTAAATAATGGGCCTTCATTAAATTATTTCGCATATTTAAAATTCGATTTTGTTCTTCACCTTTTATCCTCAATAAATAAAATACAAAAACACCGCATACAATAAAAACAAATAATAAATAGAAAAACCAATACTGTATTAATCTTTCTTCATATCCAAAACGATAGACCCTACAAAAACATATAATTCCCAAGAAACTATAGATACTTACAAAATACCGATAAAAATCATTTTCATATAAATATTCATATAATTTCCCATTACTAATCTTATAAAATATAAAAAAATAGATAATAATTAAAATAAAGATAAATAAGCTTCTAGGAATCCCCATGTGAATAAAATCCAAAGAATCCTGTCTACTAACACGATTCACCTCACATATTACTGCCACTACCAAAAGATCAATTAAACGCATTGAATTAATGTAAATTACCACTAGTGTAAATAATTTTTCAACTCTCCTTTTACTGGATATTTCAACATATAGATAAATGTATATAACCAGAATATATGTCACCATATTGGAATAAACAGCAAACCTATAATTCTTAACACACAACCACACCACCGGCGCACTTACAGCAATGATTATAAGATTATCAACCCATCCTTTCCGCCCCGTTTCAACATTATATTTCCTTAGAAACAGCTTGATTCCCCAGTAAATCAACGAAAAATAGTTTAAATACTCCATGGCCCCAAATAAAATATTTTTACACATGATTTCTCCAATATGTATTAATTTCTCTTTTCACCCGTTCTAACTGGGGTTTGCTGACAGGTATAATTTCTCCATTGGATAAATAAACTTCTTTGTTTTTCAATTTCATTACATGCTCGATGTTTACAATAAAACTCCGGTCCACATACATAAATCCCTCCTCCGGCAATTCCTCATAAACTTCTGACAAAGTTTTTCGAATAACACTCTTTCCGTTTCGTGTCTGAAATACAACATTCTTTCCATCCTTGTATAGATAATAAATATCCTTCACAGGTATCTTTTCTAATTTTGTACTTACAGTAATTCGGTAAGACGGTTCGGTCCTGGCGTCAATCTCTTTTTGAATATTTTCTAACGTGGCAGCTAATTTCTGTTCCCATTCGTCCTTCAATATATACTGATAAGCCTTTGCACTATACCCCTCAATAGCAAATTGTGGATAAGCCGTAAGAAAAATAATATAACAATAGGGCGACTTTTCTCTAAGTATCCGCCCTAAATCAATTCCCGACATATCCGGAAGCTCAATATCCAGTAAATAAATATCATAGTATTTCCCATCGTCTACTTCGTACATCAACTCTTTACCACAACTATAACAATCCACTTCAACGGCCAGATTCTTTTTATCATAAATAGAATAAATTTTACTCCTTATTTTACCATGGAAAATTGGCTCATCATCCAAAACTGCGACCTTTAACATCACATATCCCCCTTATCAATTTTATCTTTTGTTACATGTAAATTTTTATGCTGCTTTAGGGTCAGTTTATCATTCCACATATTTCTCGTAAAGTGGCAAACCTGTGGATTATTTTTATACATAATTACAAATAAAAAAGATGTTCCATTGCCTTACACAATGAAACATCCCAGAATATTACCTCACTACTATTTCAAGAAATACCTTTTTGTTTTCCTCTGACCACTTTCACTCAACATTCCATCCTGAACCATTTCTTTTAGAATTCGTTTTGTCGTAGATTCTGCCAAACCAAGAATCTCTCTTGCTTCTTTATTTGAAACACTGCCTGCTTCTTTTACATACTGTATAATTGCCTGTTGCCTCTCAACGTTTTTATCGGCTTTTTTATCGGCTTTTTTATCGGCTTTTTTATCGGCTTTTTTATCGGCTTTTTTGTAAAGGTTCACCCTAAATGTATCTCCAATTTCCATAAACTCTGGTGTTGGCAATTCATATTCCTCTGCTCTTTTCAGAATACGTCGAATTCCCGTTCCCCATTCCTCAATTAATTCCATCCGACTAAATATCTCAGCAACTGCCCGATTCCGGATTTTTGACCTTCCATTCATAGCCTCTTCCAATGTCAGTCCTCCGAACAACATACCTGGTGATGTCACCTCAACACGATTGTCATATATGGCTACCTGAACACAAGAGTTGTCCATAAAATTCCGATGACACACAGCATTAATAATCATTTCTCGAATAGCTCCTATTGGAAGTTCATAGACATCCTTTCTCACCAGTCCCTCAATTTCCGCACCCAAATTAATATGCCTAAGTACAAATTGGTATGCCGCCTCTATTTGCTCATATAACGGTCCGCAATATTCCTTTTTATCAATAAAAATATCCCTGTCATTTCCTTTAAACAAGGCACACTGAATTTTAGAGAAACGAAAATAATTACTGGTTAGCAGGACAAAGGCATTTGTAGCTAATATTTCACCCTCAGATTTTTTTAAGACCTTCCAATTCAGCAATTGTTCTCTCGTAACTTCCTGAACGTTTTTCCTTTCTTCTTCGGTCGACATGGCATTTCTCATATATTCTGTAATATCAGAGCATAACTTTTGCACAGCTTCATCCTCTATCTTGTATCCAATACAGACTAATTCATCCCAAGATACATTCGTGCCTTCCATTTCTAATTCTCTGATTTTCACAGCATCCGCCGGCCTGGATGTTCCGGCCACCCTAATATATGTTCCATGCTCTTTGCCTATACTTTTTATATAGTAAGGCCGATTTGCTCCCGGATAAATCTCCACAATCACTACACATTTTCCATTAATTGTTTGAAATGTAATATCCGGTATAATTTGAGGCTCACAACTATCTGAAACCGCATTCGCTATTTGATCCATAATCTGAAATACAGACTTCTCATCAACTCCGACAACTTTTTTTTCTTTATCATCAATTCCTATAATAATCTTCCCACCACTAGTATTAGCAAATGCAACGACAGACTTCAGATATTTATCACTTTTTTCCGGAAGCAGAATCTTATATTCAATATTTTTAGATTCACCCTTTAATATATCTTCCTTTGTCACGTCTCTCACCTCTTTTTCTATATTTTATATTATACCATTTATATTTCTTATACAACAAAAAGAAATGATGAATACATTTCACTGTACTCATCATTTCTTTTTTCTTTAATCTAATTATTCATTTTCTTCAATATTATCCGGTGTTAAAATAATCGGATCAAGTTTGCCCGGATTCTTTTTACGATAAGACTCCATCAGCACAAGAACAATAATACCAATCGCTATATAAGCCACAAGGGACATCCATCCGGCAAAATCAAGAGATAATGAGGATGCGATAACTACCCAAATGGATACCAACATACCGATGAATAAGAAAGCGTTGCCGCCCGGCGCCTTATATGGACGAGGCCATTCAGGGTGTGTTTTCCGCAGCTTATAGGCATCATAACAAACCATAAAGTAAACCAGACCGGCTGCGATACATGAAACGGCATAGATATACTGTACCCAGTTGCTTGCAGAGAAAACACAGAAAAATACGGAGAACAATAAAACAACAAAGTTGGACACATAAGGCTGACCATATTTGTTTAATTTCTTAAATGGTGTCGGAAGCATATTTAACTGAGCTGCTCCGTAAAGTACGCGAGCCGACGATGTCCAAAATCCCATGAACGTTGTAAACCCATGCAGAGAACCAGCAATCAGTGCACCCCAGGCAAAAATCATCGGAAGTCCCAAGGATCGAATCAACTCCGGCTCCGGCATTGACATTTCGGCAAGCTCCGTCCATGGAGCCATACCGCCAATGGCAATAACAACAATTGCATACATAATTGCAGGAATGAACAGAGCTGCCAAAATAACTTTCCACATATTTTTAACGGGGAATGTTGTCTCTTCAATCATCGTCGGTGTCATTTCAAAACCGATATATTTGATTGTCAATACACCCGATGCCAGGAACAGACCATAACCGCCTTTCGGAAACCATCCGCCATGGCCGAGCAGATTATCCACACTCCATTTACCGCTTGTAAAGAACAAAATAATGATGCAGATAGAAATACCGACCATCGAATAGAAAAAGATATTACTCAGACGACCCGAAATCGATATATTGAAATTTGAAATAATATACCAGATAACGCACATCGCCACAGCAATCAACATGGTCTGGGTTGTTGTAAATTCGATGAAAAATCCCAACGCCGTCGTCAAAATAAACGCACAAATCGGAGGTTCAACAATCTGAATCAAAAACATCAGCCACTGGATACACCAGCCAAACCGATGGTTTGTTGCATTAGCCGTCCAAACCGCCACGGAAGATGAAAACGGCAGCAGAGCAACCATTTCCGCAAAGGCCAGTCCGACAGGCACTAATAATACTGCCAGCCCCAGGAAAATGAATGCGGCTCCCGGACCAGTCAGTGAATACCAATACGGACTTTCTGCCAGCCAGCCACCGATAACAGCGCCTGCGGCAATGGCAATCATTGTCATCATACTTAAGCTTTTTTTCAAGTGATTTCCATTATTATTTTCACTCATATTTTTTCATACCTCTCTTCCCCTTGATAATAACTTATTCCTCTACCCGCTGAAAAACCGCAGGCTCAACCGTCGGTTCGATCTGAAGCGTAAAGCCTGCAATATCTCCGGTAAATGGATCCATATAGTAGGAAACCGGAGCTGTAAGCACCGTTGTATCCTCTTTTAAACGATGAGCTTTAAACACATCATAATGCCAATGTTCCATGCGTACAGGCATATCCTTATACCAAAGCACTAACTCGCCATCCTTCTCTTCCACGCGATAGGTACCATATCCCGGATGGTGAAATGAACCCGTATAGGCTGAAAGCGGATGGGATGTTTTTGTATTCGGCACAGGCGCAGGTTTTCCCTCAAACAAATCCACATTCCAATGATAATAAAAGGCATCATATTTGCCATTCCACTCATGCAGACGGCTTGCCCAATCAACCTTCGGATCTCCAAGCAGCCTGTCAAAAACTGTATAACAGCTTGTCATAAGAATCGGCATGTTCAACGGTTTATGTACATTCATTGCCAGCATAATAATAATATTTTCCTCCGGCAGAAAACCTTCCAATGTACAGAACCCTTCGATTTCACCTGTATGCCATACAAATTTACGGCCGCGGTAATGCTGAATAAACCAGGCCATACCATAGCTGCCGTCCGTATCCACTTCCGGGAACTTCCACGGGAACATGTGCATCGGCGCCTGCATATGGTGCATTTCTCTCATATTTTTTTCAGAAACCAGACGTTTTCCCTCATAAACACCATCATTCAGATGAAGCGTCAGCCATTTAAACATATCTTCGATATTGGAAACTACACCGCAGGCTCCGCCGGCCACATCCATTTCCCATGGCCCCACAGGGACGGCGCCTTTGCCATCTTCCCAGTTCCAATACCCCTGTGCATGATTTGGCTGCTCATACATTTCATGGGCTGAAAGTAAACTGCTTGTCATTCCAAGTGGTTCAAAAATCCGGGTCCGGATTAAATCTTCCCAACTTTCGCCGGTAACAATCTCAGCAATCGCTCCGATGGCTGAATAAATCGTATTATTATATTGAGTCACCGTACGAAACGGCGCATTTGGCTTCAAATAACGCAGGCGCATCAGTAAATCTTTCTTTGTGCTGGATGGGTCCGGCCACATGGCTTCATGAGGCGCCAGGCCGGTGCGATGGGTCAGCATATCCCGCAATGTACAGTCCCGTGTTGCAAACTCATCATACATCGCAAACTCCGGAATGTATTCCCGAATCGGTTTATCATAATCGAGAATCCCTTCATCTACAAGCATGGCTATCAGACAGGAATTAAAGGATTTAGAGCAAGAAGCGATACCATAAAGCGTCTTTTCGTCCGCTGGAAGCTTTTTCTCCACATCCCGATAACCATAACCACCTTTGGCAATAACCTCACCATCTTTCATTACGCCATAGCTAAAACCAGGAATTCCCCAATATTCCATCTCCTCTGGCAAAAAATCAAATAAATTTTCCATTTTTTCCACCTCTCTTTTAATTTAACCGAGTGCTTCAAGCAGCTCATCTGTTGTAATTACATGACAATAAATATTATTCAAAATTTCAAGCTCATTTTCCTGAATCTTCTCTGTCGAGGCCCGGCAGGCATCTTCAATCAGCCAAACTTTAAAACTCTCATCGGCCAGGCTGCGTACAGTCCCTGAAACGCACTGATCTGTCAATACACCCGTAACGACCACCGTATCAATGCCCATATTAAATAAAGTCAAACGCAAATTCGTTCCGGTTACCGCACTGTCTGTTGTCTTTGTAAAAACAATCTCATCCGGAAGCGGAGCCAATTCGGGAACAATATCTGCTAACGGATCTCCCGGCGCCAACAAAAGTTCATTATACCCGGTAGCTTTCTGATCAAGTGAACGTTCCCGACCCGACTTCTGACGGCACTGGATTTTTGCAAACATAACATCCATTCCATGAGCACGGAAATAATCCAGAATTCGTTTATTATTTGGTACTACAGTCTCATCAATCGCTCTGTAAAACTGCTCCCACCGCTCAGCTTCAGCCTTCTGTGCCTCTGTCGGATTTTCAACGACCGGACGTGTAATGAATACATGCTGCATATCAACAATCAATAACGCCGTTTTTTGCGGATCAATTTCAATTTCTCCATAATCATTGTCATTCTCATAATAAAATGAAACATGTCTGTCATTAACTTTCATTTGAGAAAATCCCCCTTTAATATATTGTAAAATAGAAAAAGACCACACCGAATGGAATCCGTGTGGCCTCATCGCCTATTTCTCATGCGCTGTGCTTTATTATAGTAAAGCACAAACATATTAAATTGTCAATAATTGGGTGAAATAAAATACATTTATTTCACTCCTGTAGAACCGAAGCCGCCTTCGCCGCGCTCGGTTTCATCCAGTTCTTCGGTGAGAAGATATTCTGCCGTTAAAAACGGAGTAATCACCATCTGAGCAATACGCTCGCCGTGTTCCACCGTCACCGCTACACGGGAATGATTGTGAAGCGGCACCATGATTTCGCCACGGTAATCCGCATCGATCACGCCAACTTTGTTGGCCGGTGCCAGGCCCTTTTTCGTAGCCAGACCACTGCGGGCATAAATCAGTCCCGCATAGCCTTCCGGAATTGCCATAGCCAAGCCGGTCTTTACAAGAACTGTCTCACCCGGAAGAATATCTACAGGTGCATCCATGCAGGCGTACAAATCGGAACCGGCGCTGTATTTGCTTCCGTAGGTTGGAAGAATCGCTTTGTCATTTAACTTTTTAACTTTCACTTGTTGTTTCATAGTTCTATCTCCAGTGATTTTTCTTTATTCGTAGCCTTCGACGATAACGACACGTCCCTCTCTCAGGGAAGCCGGAACATCAATTGTCCGCTGATTCGCTGAACCTTTAAACCGTTTGGTCAAATCCTTTTCTTCCTCAACGAACTCGCCATCGACCAGAACATCAATATAAGAAAGCATCTCTTCTGTTTCCGGCCAGTCTTCCATCATTCGGCCCACAATATCCCTGTCAAAGAGATAACCAGAAAAACACCAAATGGTTTTCTTTGGATATCGTTCCCGAACTTTTCGGAGCAATGGCAACAGTCCCTGCTGATTCGTCCGTTCAAAAGGCTCACCGCCGAGGAGCGTCAGCCCCCAGATATAATCCGGCTCCAGATATTCGATAATCTTATCAATAGTTTCTTCTGTAAAAGGCTCACCATAATTAAAATCCCAGGCAACCTCATTAAAACAGTTCTTGCACCGGTGGGTGCAGCCGCTCACAAAGAGCGAAATCCGCACTCCCGGTCCATTCGATATATCATATTGTTTTATATCCGCATAATACATACTTTACCGCCTCTGATTCGACGCATCAAAGCGTCTTGTTCAAACTTTAAATATGAAGAACACGGGATGCAATTTCCTTTGTCTTACCCACGTTCCAGAAGTTTTCACCAAGATAACCACAGGTACGCCGTGTTACATTCATTTTATCATGATCTTTATTACCGCACTGTGGGCATTCCCATTCCAGATCATCATTGATGATAATTTCTCCGTCATAGCCGCATACATGACAATAATCGGATTTTGTATTAAACTCAGCATACTGAATATTATCGTAAATGAATTTTACCAGCTCTTCCAGGGCTTCCAGGTTATGACGCATGTTTGGAATTTCCACATAGGAAATAGCGCCGCCGGCGGAAATCTTCTGGAACTGGCTTTCAAACTTAAATTTACTGAAGGCGTCAATCTTCTCACGGACATCTACATGATAGGAATTTGTATAATAACCTTTATCTGTAACATCCTCAACAACACCAAAACGGTCCATATCAATCCGTGCAAAACGATAACACAGAGACTCCGCCGGTGTTCCGTAAAGACTGAAATGAATACCTGTTTCTTTTCTCCAGCGGTCTGTCGCTGAACGGAGATGATTCATTACCTTTAAGGCAAATTCTTCACCTTCCGGTGTGGTATGGCTGACACCTTTCATTAATTTCGTTACTTCATACAATCCAATATATCCAAGTGAAAGTGTGGAGTAACCGCCATGAAGTAATTTATCAATTTTTTCACCCTTTTCAAGACGGGCAATGGCACCGTACTGCCAGTGAATCGGGCTGACATCGGAAGTCGTTCCTTCAAGGGCTTTATGACGGCACATTAATGCCTCATAACATAATTCCAGACGTTCATCAAAAATCTTCCAGAACTTTTCTTCATCACCCCGGGCAACAATACCCATCTGAGGGAGATTCAAGCTGACAACACCCTGATTGAAACGGCCTTCAAACTTGTAATTGCCATTTTCATCCTTCCAAGGTGTCAGGAAGCTCCGGCATCCCATCGGACTGAATACATTGCCTTCGTAGTTTTCACGCATTTTCTTAGCGGAAATATAATCCGGATAGAGACGTTTCGCAGAACAGCGAACTGCAAGCTTTGTAATATAGTCATACTTTCCGCCCTTCAAGCAGTTATGCTCATCCAGTACATACACTAATTTAGGGAAAGCCGGTGTCACATAAACACCTACTTCATTTTTAATACCTTCCAGACGCTGACGAAGAATCTCTTCTATAATCATTGCATTTTCTTCGATATATTCGTCATTCGGGTCCAGATTCAAAAATACGGTAACAAACGGAGACTGTCCATTCGTGGTCATTAAAGTATTGATCTGATACTGAATGGTCTGAACACCGGAACGAAGTTCATCGTTCAAGCGAGTCTGTACCAGACCTTCAATGGTCTCTGCATCCAGTTTATCGCCGTACTGGGCTTCGATCTGGTTTTTATATTTGTTGTAACTCTTCCGCAGATATTTTCCGAGATGACGGATATCTACCGACTGGCCGCCGTACTGGCTGCTGGCTACGGCTGAGATAATCTGGGTCATAACCGTACATGCTACCTGGAAACTCTTCGGACTTTCAATCAGTTTACCGTTCATCACAGTTCCGTTATCCAACATATCCTGAATATTGATCAAACAACAGTTGAAAATCGGCTGAACAAAATAATCTGCATCATGGAAATGAATAACGCCTTCTTCATGGGCCTTCGCAATCTTCTCCGGAAGAAGCAGACGGCGGGTAAGATCCTTGGATACCTCACCGGCGATCAAGTCACGCTGCGTGGAAGCAACTGTTGCATTTTTATTGGAGTTTTCTTCCATAACATCTTTATTACTATTTTTGATCAGACTCAAAATGGAATCGTCTGTTGTATTCGCTTTTCGTACTAACTCTCTCTGATAACGATAAATAATATACGTTTTGGCCAAATCGTATTTTCCTTCAGCCATTAATTTCTGTTCGATAATGTCCTGAATATCTTCTACTAACATACGTTTACGGTGACGTGTTTCTATATATTCAACGATGCTTTCAATCACATCTTCCGTAATCTTTTCCTCTGGCGGAACTTCCGCATTTGCCTTGGAAATGGCAACAATAATCTTGCTTCGGTCATAATTAACTTCGCGGCCATCCCGCTTAATAACTATCATATATAAATCCCCTTCCTTTTTCTTTTGGATGCTGTCCTAGGCCATTATATCACTGTATCTAAAAAAAAGCTACTATAAAATACAAAATATAGAAAAATAATTACGCCCAGCACAACATGTTGTACTGAGCGTTCCATATTTATCCAAGTACGTTTTTTGCGATATCTACGGACTGTTTGGCGTCTTTTGCGTAAAAATCAGCCCCAATCTGCTTCGCATAGTCTTCGGTCAGCACCGCTCCGCCGACCCATATCTTGCAGTCGCATCCAGCTTCACGAAGGGCATGTATGGTTTCTTCCATACTTACCACCGTCGTCGTCATCAATGCACTCAACCCCACCAGCTTTGCCCCGGTCTGCTGAACAGCTTCCACAACCTTTTCAATCGGAACATCTTTACCCAGGTCAATCATTTCATAACCGTAGTTTTCCATGACCACCTTGACAATATTCTTTCCAATATCATGAATATCGCCTTTTACCGTAGCGATAATAACCTTACCCTTTGAAACCGTTCCCGCATCCTTCTGACTGGCCATATACTCTTTCAAAACATCAAAAGCTTCCTGGGCCGTTGTCGCCGACTGGATGAGCTGAGGAAGAAAAAGTTTTCCGGTCTCAAAATCCGCCCCAACCTTATCCAGGGCCGGAATCAAAATTTCATTGACGATTTCCATGGCCTGCTTTGTTTTTAAAAGCTCTCTGGTCGCTTCCGCCGCATATTCCCGGATACCATTCAAAACCGCATACTCCAGACTCTTTGTATCCGATGGCTTTGCAGCCGGAGCCGCCGCCTGATTATTCTTCTCTGCTTCCACAATCTTACTATACTTATCTACGTAAAATTTAGAACCTTCATCCCGATTGTATAATACATTAAAACTGTCAATGGCCGCCATCATTGCCGCCACATTCGGATTAATAATCGGCAAATCCAATCCATGGGCCATGGCTAAGGTCAAAAATGCCACATTAACCAGTTCTCGTTTCGGCAGCCCAAAGGAAATATTTGAAACACCAAGAACCGTTTTTACGCCAAGCCGTTCTTTGACAAGCTGCATCGCTTTCAAAGTCTCAACAACTTCCTTCTGCTGGGCCGAAGCTGTCAACGTCAGACAGTCGATATACACATCTTCTTTCGGAATTCCATAGCTTTCCGCCGTGCGCACGATACGTTCTGCCACTGCATAACGTTCTTCCGCCAACAATGGAATACCATTTTCATCCAATGTCAGGCCAACCACGGCTGCCCCGTATTTTTTTACCAACGGAAGAATCTTTTCCATCACGGCCATTTCACCGTTGACCGAATTGACAATCGGCTTTCCGTTATAGATTCGGAGTCCGCATTCAATAACGCCGGCATGGGAAGAATCAATCTGAAGAGGCACATCCACAACACCCTGAAGTTCTTTAATGACCTCCACCATCAGTCCGGCTTCATCAATCTTTGGCAGGCCAACATTCACATCCAGAATATGTGCCCCGGCTTCTACCTGGGAAATACCCTGCGTTAAAATATATCCAATATTATGATTTAATAATGCTTCTTTAAAAAGCTTTTTACCCGTTGGATTAATACGTTCACCAATAACGCGGACCCCATCAATTTCAACAACCTGGGTACTGCTGCAGACTGCTGCCCGCTGAACAAATGCCGGACGATTTGCCGTCCTTCCTTCGGCTTCTCTCCGGGCAAGCATCTTTTTCATTTCACGAATATATTCCGGAGTCGTACCACAGCAGCCGCCGATAATCTGAACTCCCAAATCCATGAACTTGTCCATCTGCTCAGCAAACTGTTCGGCACTGATATCGTAACCGCCGGAATTTAAATTCGGAAGTCCTGCATTTGCCTTAATGATCACAGGCAGTGGCGTCCACTCCACCAGCTTCTGAGCCAGAGGATAAATATCATTTGGTCCAAGGGAACAGTTAATACCGATGGCATCCACCCCAAGTCCTGTCAACGTCAAAGCTGCTGCCTCTACGGTCACTCCAGTGAAGGTCCGGCCATTTTTTTCAAAGGTCATTGTCGAGAAAATCGGCAAAGATGTATTCTCTTTTGCTGCAAGGACTGCCGCCTTCATTTCCAAAAGGTCCGTACTGGTCTCTATGACGATCAAATCGGCTCCGGCTTCTGCACCAATCGTCATCATTTCCTTAAACATGTCATAAGCTTCTTCAAATTTCAGACTTCCGTTTGGTTCCATCAATTCTCCGATAGGTCCCACATCCAAAGCCACGGCCACATTCCGGCCGGAATCTGTCGCTGCTTTTTTTGCATTTACAACACCGGCTGTCACCAATTCTTTTACCGAATAATCACTATAACTTAATTTATAACGGTTGGCACTGAAGGTATTTGCGTAAATAATATCCGCACCCGCCTCGATATACTGGCGGTGAATATCAATGACAGCCTCTGCATGGGTTACATTTAATGCTTCCGGGACCTTGCCCATAGGAACCCCGGCCGCCTGAAGCATCGTTCCCATACCGCCGTCCAGCATCGTGATTTTATTTTTAAAATCTAACATCTGGTTCCTCTCTTTCTAAACGCACACCGTTCACGATTATTGCAAAAATCACATTTATTTTTTCGCTCATCTCGTCTTGTATCGCTGATGCCCAATATGGCTGTCACCGATTTGCTCGGCATCATGAGACAGCTTCCCGTCAGAGATACGCCGATTTTCCGATGGGTATCCAGCACACGAATTAATTCTCTTTGAGTTTCCAACGGCAGATCTCCATAGCCCGGACTGAATCGCCAGGTCAAATGACATCCTTCCGCCAAAACTTCCTGTTCCATTTCTTTTTCGGCCAAATCTGCAATCTGCTCTACTGCCTGAATACCACAGCTATCCATCACGACGCCCACATCCGGTTCTGTGACCATATACCGGCGAATCCGCTTATCCAATTCAATTCCCGCTGTGGCTCCGAGCAAAAACATTTCATTACAATTTTTCAAATGCTCCTGAATATCTTTCCCGGTCAACACCAGAGCTGTCCCCGGAATCTGAATGCCATCATCACATTTTTCAATTCTAAATCTTCTATATATATACTTCGGCTGAAGAATCTCCAGTGTCTCCGCCTCACAGCGATTTAAAAGCTGTTCAATCCTTTCCGTAACTCCCGAATCTTTATAACCGAGATACCGAAGAATCTCCTCCCTGTTTAACCGACCGATCATACCTGTTTGTTACAGCTTGCCAGAATATTTGAAATACTATTCGTAATCCGTGTCGCTGTCTCCACATTATTCATTGTATAAAGGTGAATTCCCCGCACATCATTATTGATCAAATCAATAATCTGATCCGTAGCAAAAGCAATTCCCGCATCCTTCAAAGCCACCGGATCATCTGCATACTTATTTAACATCTTAGAAAACTTCACCGGGAAGCTGGCACCGCACATCGAAACCGTTCGCTCAATCTGAGCCTTATTGGTAACGGGCATAATTCCGGCTTCAATCGGCACATGAATTCCAACCTTCTCTACTTTATCCATAAATTCATAAAAATGATTATTATCAAAAAATAACTGAGATACCAGATGAGTTACACCGGCATCCACTTTTTTCTTTAAATTTTCAATATCCTCATCGATACTAGCCGAATCACAATGTCCTTCTGCATAACAGGCTCCGGAAATATTAAAGCTGTCATCATAGCTCTTGATAAATGCAGTTAAATCGCTGGCATGCTCAAAATCAATAACGTTATTTCCCGGTGTAATATCACCGCGAAGGGCAAGAATATTCTCTACGCCTTCTTCTTTTAAACGATTTAAAAATTCAATGATCCCCTCTTTTGTTGAACCGACACAGGTCAAATGACTGACCGGCTCAATCTGATACTCGCTTTTAATCAAAGACGCAATCTCACAAGTCTTATTTTTCTGCGCTTCTGAACCGCCGGCTCCATAAGTTACACTGATAAAATCCGGTTTTAATCCCCGCAGTCCATAGAGCGTATTGTAAATTGTATCAATCGATGTGGTCTTTTTCGGAGGAAATACCTCCAAAGAGTAAACAACCTTCTTACTTTCAAATAACCGCTGTATATTCATAAAAATTCCTCCGCTTCATTTAGTCCATCTAATTATAGCTCCCGAAACTTTATTTTTCAATAATTTAATTTTTATAACTGGTTATCAGCGCCCGTCTGCACTCCAATTATTAAATTTTAATAACTCGTTGAATTATTAAAAAATCCATAGTAAGATAAAAAGGTAAAAACCTTTTGGAGGTGGTTAAAATGAAATTTACAAAAATGCACGGATGTGGAAATGACTATGTTTATGTAAACTGTTTTGAGGAGACTGTTGAAAATCCTTCCGAAACAGCAAAACTGGTCAGTGACCGCCATTTTGGAATTGGTTCTGACGGTCTTATTCTCATCTGTCCATCGGATAAAGCGGATTTCCGCATGGCCATGTACAATCTGGATGGCTCCGAAGGTAAAATGTGCGGAAATGGTGTTCGCTGCATCGCCAAATATGTCTATGACCATCATTTAACGGATAAAACCCAGATTTCCCTCGAAACTCTCGGCGGAATTAAATATTTGGATTTGAATATTAAAAACGAAAAAGTTGAAACTGTAACCGTGGATATGGGCGCTCCGATTCTGACACCATCTGAGATTCCAGTCAGTATCTCAAAAGACCAGGTCATTGATGAACCTGTGGAAATCGACGGAAAAGTATGGCACATGACCTGCGTATCTATGGGTAATCCTCATGCCGTCGTTTTCGTTGATGATACAGCCAGCCTGAAACTGGAACATATCGGACCGCTTTTTGAAAAGCATCCCCTCTTTCCGGAACAGGTCAATACCGAATTTGTCCATGTAATTGACCGGCATACCGTCGATATGCGTGTGTGGGAACGGGGTTCGGGTGAAACACTGGCCTGCGGCACTGGAGCCTGTGCGACGGCAATAGCCTGTATCCTGAACGGCAAAACTGATAACGAAGTGCTTGTTCACCTTCTCGGAGGAGATCTGCTGATTAAATATGATGCGGAAAAAAATACAGTCTTTATGACTGGACCAGCCACCGAAGTTTTCTCCGGCGAAATTGAACTCTGAAAGGAATGTATATTAATATGAAATTATCCCAATTACTTGAACGAATGGACTATACCTGTGTCCAGGGTTCCGTAGATATTCCTATATCTCATCTTCTTTATGATTCCAGAAACGCCTGCCCGGATGGTGTCTTTGTCTGCATCAGCGGTGCGGTCATGGATGGACATACTTTCATTTCAGACGTTGTGATGAAAGGCGTCACTGCCGTTATTGTGGAAAAAGAAGTCAAAGCTCCGGCCCATGTCACTGTCATTCGTGTAGAAAATACCCGAAGCGCTCTGGCTTATATGTCAGCCGCCTATTTCGGATATCCGGCTGAAGAATTAAAGACGATTGGTATTACCGGTACTAAAGGAAAAACAACCACAACCTATATGGTTCGTTCCATCCTGGAAAATTCCGGTTTTAAAACCGGTCTGATCGGCACCATTGAAACCATTATCGGTAAAAAAGTCATTAAAGCCAATAATACAACACCGGAATCCTATCTTGTTCAACAGTATTTCCGCGATATGGTGAATGCGGGCTGTAAATGTGTTGTTATGGAAGTTTCCTCCCAGGGCCTCATGCTCCACCGGGTAGATGGTTTTACCTTTGACTATGGCATCTTTACCAACCTTGGTCCAGACCATATCGGCCCAAATGAACACAAGGACCTGGATGACTATATTCACTGTAAATCTTTACTTTTTAAACAATGTCGTCATGGCATCGTCAATATGGATGATGACTATGTAGATCGGATTACCGAAGGCCATACCTGCGATCTTGAAACCTTCGGTATGTCTGGAAAAGCTGACTTCTGCGCTTCCGATATGAAATTACTTCAGAAACCGGGACTGCTCGGCGTTACTTATCACTTGTCCGGACGCATGGATATGGATGTGGAAATCGATATTCCGGGACGATTCAGTGTGTATAACTCTCTGACAGCCATTGCCATCTGTCATCACTTCAATGTTCCTAAAGAAAATATTCTGAAGGCATTGACCGACGTCCACGTTAAGGGCCGATTAGAAACCATACCGATTTCCCCAAAATTCACATTGATGATTGACTATGCCCACAACGCCATGGCCCTGGAAAGCCTGCTGCTTTCCCTGAAAGAATACCATCCGAAACGACTGGTCACTTTATTTGGCTGCGGCGGCAACCGGGATCCACACCGCCGTTATGAAATGGGCGAAGTTTCTTCCAATCTTTCTGATCTGACCGTCGTCACATCGGATAATCCAAGATTTGAAGAACCGATGGCCATTATCAACGACATTCTGATCGGCGTACGCAAAGGCCCGGGAAAATATGTCACTATTCCGGACCGAAAAGAAGCCATTAAATATTGTATTGATAATGCCGAAGAAGGCGACGTCATCATTCTCGCCGGCAAAGGCCACGAAGACTACCAGGAAATTAAAGGTATTAAATATCCGATGGATGAACGGGATTTGATTGCTGATATTCTGGCCGGAAGATAGAAATAGAAAAAAGAGGATACCCATTTTACTTATTTTAATGGATATCCTCTTTCTTTAATTTACCAATTTTAGAAACCTTCCTGGCGGCGTAATAATCTCAATTCACGACGTTTCACCGCCGTTTCCCATTCCATCCGCTCACCATCATTTTCAAGAATCAACCCCGGAACTTTCATCGGTTTATCATCCTTTCCCATACATACCATAACAAAATACGCACGGTTAATCGGATAACGTTTACCTTCCGAATCTTCTCTGTATGTATCAATTCGAACTTCCATCGAAGTCGTTCCCACATGGGTAATCTTACCAATCAAAACAACAATATCATTTAAATATACACCGGATTTAAAATAGGTGTTATCAATCGCTACTGTAGTTGCATCCCGGCCGCAATGCCGTCTGGCCGTAGCACCGGCAACCTCATCAATCCATGTCAAAAGCTGGCCTCCAAACAAACGGCCAAACCCGTTAATATCCGGCGGCATCACAATACGATGCTGTACTGTCTTTGAGTCTGATACTTTTTTAGCTTCCATATAACCTCAGTCCTTTCTACTTAAGCCTAATCTACGGGTTAATGTTTTTACTATTCTAATATACACATCCTGAAAATACAAGTTAAGTATTTCATAAATTTTTGTAATCTGTAGATATATATTTATAAATAGTGTATAATATTTTTTAGATTACATTAGGAGGCTCTACTTATGGAAAAAGAAATTGCAAAAAACAAAACTTTAGAAGAAAAGATGGCATTGGCCGATGAAATCAGCCGCGGATATTTCCGCCAGGGATTAAATTGTGCGGAATGTGTTCTGAGAACATTTATGGATATATACGATGTTGAATTGTCGGAAGACATTCTTTGCATGGCCACCGGTTTTGGCGGCGGTATCGGTCACACAAAAAATATATGCGGTGCCATCACAGGCTCTGTCATGGCTCTTGGAACTGTTAAAGGACGCCGCGATCCATTTGGTCCAAAGGAAGAAATGGGAGCACGGATCAAACATCTCCAGGGAGATATTTACCCTGTATTCGGAAAAATGATCAATGAGATTGAAGACCAATACGGTACTCTGATCTGCCGGGAAATGTCTCAGCCATTTGGCGAATTTGATTCAAAGCCACGCAAAAAGAACTGTATGGAAATCATCTCCTACTGTGCGCAGCTTGCTGTAAAATATGCTGAAAATTAATTTTTAAAATAACAAGAGTACCATTTCCTGAATTTTTAAAATCGGAAAACGGTACTCTTTTTAATTTAATCTGCTACAATCACGCCATTTTCACAGTCAAGATTTACAAACACACCATTCTTTAATATATCCGTTGCATTTTTGACATTGATCAATACTGGAATATCCAGGCTAAGGCCAACCGTAACTGCATGTGCATCCAGGCTGGATTTTTCGATAACAATACCCGAAGCTGTTCTCAACTGTTTTAACATATGGTTATTTGTATCTTTCGTAACAACAATATCTCCTGGCTGATAATTCTGAATTAATTCCTTTTCGGAGTGGCATACACATAAACGTCCATGAACCTTCTGTTTATTAATACCTTCACCATTGGCCAAAATATGTCCGACAACCTGAACCTTTAACATATTTGTCGTACCGGAAACGCCCAGCGGAACACCTGCTGTAATAACCGTAACATCACCTTGCTTCACATATCCTTTTTTCTGAGCTTCCTCAACGGCCGTTTCAAATAAATCATCCGTTGTTCCCTTCTCCTCAATGATCAAAGGCTGAACTCCCCAGGACAAATTCAACTGACGCCATACGCTCGGTGACATTGTACAGGCAATAATCGGACAAGTCGGCCGGAATTTTGAAATCATCCGGGCTGTTCTTCCCGATTTACTTACCGTGATAATTGCCGCTGCATTCAAGTCCATACCTGTTGTACAGGTTGCATGAGAAATCGCATTTGTCACATCGGTGATTGCTTCTGTTCCCATCTCAGAAAAACGACGGCGATAATTAATATCAATTTCCGTCCGTTCTGCGATTTTAACCATTGTCTGCACAGCTTCCACCGGATAAGCTCCGGCAGCCGTTTCACCGGAAAGCATGATCGCACTGGTGCCATCGTAGATCGCATTGGCAACGTCCGTTGCCTCGGCACGGGTCGGCCGCGGATTCTTCATCATTGAATCCAACATCTGAGTGGCCGTGATAACCTGCTTACCTGCCTGATATACTTTGCGAATAATCTTTTTCTGCAATACAGGAACTTCCTCCATCGGAATTTCTACACCCATATCACCACGGGCCACCATGATTCCATCGGATACACGAATAATTTCATTGATATTCTGTACACCCTGCATGTTTTCAATTTTTGCAATAATATTAATAGTATTACAGTTCTTCTCTTCCAGAATTTTACGGATTTCCAAAATATCCTCGGCTGTCCGTGTAAAAGATGCTGCAATAAAATCAAAACCATTCTCGATACCGAAACAAATATCATCATAATCTCTCTGGCTGATAAACGGCATAGATAACACAGTATCCGGCACATTAACACCTTTCTGATTCGAAATCACACCAGCATTAACAACCGTACAATGAATCTCCGTATCTTCTACCTCATCGATATAAAGCTCGATCAAGCCGTCATCCAATAAGATTCGTCCGCCGGCTTTGACATCCTTTGGTAAATCCTGATAAGTAATGGAAACAATTTCAGAATTTCCAACAACTTCCCGGGTAGTTAAAGTAAATTTACTGCCTCTTTTCAACTCAGCTTTTCCATTTTCAAAGGTCTTTAATCGGATTTCAGGTCCTTTTGTATCAAGCAGCGCTGCCACAGGAAGATTTAATTCCTCTCTCAAACGCTTCACCCGATTTAATTTTTCCAACTGTTCTTCATGAGTTCCATGGGAAAAATTAAACCGTGCAACATCCATTCCTTCAACCATTAATTTTCTTAAAACATCTTCACTTTCAGATGCCGGTCCGAGTGTACATATAATTTTTGTCTTTCTCATACTCTACTCCTCTGCTTCCTTACTGTCTATTGATATATCCTCATGCCGGGTTCTTTCCTGAACATCCAGACATATTAAACGATAAATTGTAGCCGTCAATGGAACACCGATCAACATTCCCGGAATTCCTCCAAGTCCTCCGCCGATTGTCACTGCAGCCAATACCCATATTCCAGGCAAACCAATAGAGGCTCCCACAACCTTCGGATAAATTAAATTTCCTTCAAGCTGTTGAAGAATGACTATAAATACAATAAATCCTACGGCTTGAAGCGGTGATACCGTAAAAATCATAAATGCGCCTACAACAGCACCGATATACGCGCCTACCATCGGTATTAATGCCGTAGCGCCAATAAAAGTTCCTACCATTGGCGCATAGGGGAAATGTAAAATCAACATCCCCACAGTACATAAAATACCCAAAATAACAGCTTCCACACACTGTCCGGTAATAAAATTTGTAAAACTTTCATTGGCCGTATAAATTATATGATTGATACGCTTCATATGAGTCTTTTTCATATAAACCTTCTGCAAAGTTTTCGCCTGGGCCTGAAGCTTCTCTTTATTCATCAAAATATATATGGCAAAAATCGTTGCAATCGTTATATTTACAACCGAACTTAAAAGCTGTGAAATAAATACAAAAGCAGAATTCAACATGGAACTGAAGCCACTTGTCACATAAGTAAACACCTTATTGAACATTTCCTGCCAGTTTATTTCCATAGCTCCAATCTGTTCCGCTAAAGACGGAAACATCTCTCCATTGGCCACGATCCAATCCTGAACCTTTTCAAAATAAACCGGTATTTCATCCGCCATTACAGAAAAAGCTTCTACCAATTCGGGAAGTACAATCCGTATGATTAAAACTATGGCTCCAAAAACCAAAAATATGGATAAGAAAACACAAACACCTCTGCGGGCCCGTATAGCTGCTTTACTGTTCGTAATCGGAAACCAATGATTTTCCAATGCCTTCATAATTATATTCAATACATAAGCAAACAGGCATCCTAAAATCAACGGAAATGCAACACTCCAAAGACGGCTCATCCATAAAACTACTTTATCAAAACGAATGACCACCAAAACCAGAACGGCGATACATAATCCATATTTAATAAACATCTTTAAATTTTTATTTATCTCAATCACCCCTTGCTGTCATTTTCTCATTCTAACATATTCTTATAGAATAAAAAAGCCCAATCGCATAAAATGCAATTGGACTTTTCATTTGATGAGGCATCGGGGATTCGAACCCCGGACAACTTGATTAAAAGTCAAGTGCTCTACCGACTGAGCTAATACCCCATATCAGCCAACATTATGTTGTTTTCTGATAAGTGCCCAGAACCGGAATCGAACCAGTGACACGAGGATTTTCAGTCCTCTGCTCTACCGACTGAGCTATCTGGGCGAATAAATTTGGGCTTTGCCACATTCAGGCCACCATATTTAGAAGTTGCGGGGGCAGGATTTGAACCTACGACCTTCGGGTTATGAGCCCGACGAGCTACCGAACTGCTCCACCCCGCGATATTAAATTGAATAAATGGATGGAGAAGGATTCGAACCTTCGAAGTCGTCGACAACAGATTTACAGTCTGCCCCCTTTGGCCACTCGGGAATCCATCCA
>Ga0129308_1000904_pt1 | contig 37021 bp, 29 predicted proteins | sample L827metagenome_FD_94440 | JGI IMG/M metagenome (GOLD analysis project Ga0129308, IMG submission 94440) | Ring-tailed lemur group fecal microbial communities from Wisconsin, USA - L827 metagenome | ecosystem: Host-associated > Mammals > Digestive system > Large intestine > Fecal | place: USA...
CGGATAACAGGGCGGGCGGTTTACGCGAAGTACTGTTCCCCGCTGTATAATTCGGCGGCGATGGATGGGATTGCTGTTGTGGCGGAGCGCACGGAGGGAGCCAGTGAGTTTCACCCGGTAGAGCTGACGCTGGGGACGGATTACAGGATCGTGGACACGGGAGATCCGATCAAGGATCCGTATGACGCTGTGATTATGGCGGAGGATTTGCTGGAAACAGACCGCGAGGGCTGTGTCAGGATTATTGCTCCGGCGGCTCCGTGGCAGCATATCCGGCCCATCGGGGAGGATATTGTAGCGGGGGAGATGATTCTTCCGGGGCATCACTGCATCCGGCCGATCGATGTGGGCGTGCTGCTGTCGGCGGGCATTGTGGAGATCGAGGTAGTGAAGACGCCGAGGGTGGCGGTTTTCCCGACGGGAACGGAGATGATCGAGCCGGGGACGCAGCCGCAGGAGGGCGACATCATAGAGTCCAATTCCCGCATGTTTGAAAATATGATTATCGCCGAGGGGGCGGAGGCCGTGCGGTTTGCGCCGCTGGTGGACGATTACGACAAAATCAGGGATGCGGTAAGGAGCGCCGCGAAAGAGTTTGACATGGTGATCATCAATGCCGGATCCAGTGCGGGGACGGAGGACTATACGGTGCATGTCCTGCGCGAGCTGGGAGAGGTGCTGATTCATGGCGTGGCGATCAAGCCAGGCAAGCCGGTGATCCTGGCACTTGTGAACGACCGTCCCGTGATCGGCCTGCCGGGATACCCGGTGTCGGCGTTTATCGGATTTGAGAACTTCGTAACCCCGGTTCTCGAATATCTCGGACAGAGGACCGGAAAGAAAAACAGGACGGTGGAAGCGGTCATCTCAAAACGTCTGGTATCCAGTCTGAAGCATAAAGAATATGTCCGTGTGAAGGTGGGACGTGTGGGAGACAAGATGGTGGCGGCTCCTCTTGCAAGGGGAGCAGGAGCGGCAATGTCTCTGGTGAGGGCGGACGGCTTCTGTGTGATCGAGCAGAACTGCGAGGGCTGCGAGGCGGGAGAGACGGTGCAGGTGGAGCTGTACCGTGACATAGAGGAAATCTGCAGCACGGCGGTCGTGATCGGCAGCCATGACCTGATTCTGGATGTGATTGCCGACCTGATGCCGGAGCGGTATCCGGGGATGAACGTGTCGAGCACCCACGTAGGAAGTATGGGCGGCCTTATGGCGCTTCGGCGCGGGGAAGCGCATCTGGCTCCGGTTCATCTGCTGGATGAGGAAACGGGAAGCTACAATATTTCCTATATCAAAAAGCTCTTCCGTGAACCGATGGCACTGATTAAAGGTGTGGGCCGCGTCCAGGGAATCATGGTGAAAAAGGGAAATCCGCTGAAGATTGGCGGAATTGAGGATCTGAAAGGCGTCCGTTTTGTGAACCGCCAGAAGGGAGCGGGGACAAGGCTTCTGTTCGACTATAAATTAAAGCTGCTCGGTATCGCCCCGGAGGAAATCAGAGGCTACGACAGGGAGGCATCAACGCATATGGCGGTTGCCGCGCTGGTGGACAGTGACAGTGCAGATGCGGGAATGGGAATCCGCTCCGCCGCTATCGCGATGAATCTTGATTTTATTCCGGTCGGAGATGAGGAATACGATTTTGCAGTTCCCGTCAGGTTCCTTGAACTGCCGTTTATTCGGGCGTTCATCGAAATTCTGAAATGCAGCGAGTTCCACGAGCGACTTGCGAAGCTGGGCGGCTATACGTGGGAGAGGGCCGGAGAGGTCGTGAATATTTTATAAGTTGTAAAGGGTAGAAGCGGTGCGGGAAAAATAGTTTTATTACCGCGGGCAACGAGCTAAGTGCCCTTCGGGTAGTTTTGGCGGCGGTGTGCGCCCGTGGCACACATTTCGCGCTGACCGGAACGAAGTGCAGATGCTACGAGGGTTATTACGCATAGTGGAAAGAGTAAGAGTAAGAAAGAGGTGACAGTTATGCCAACGGAGTATGGCGGGTACATGGGAAAGGTGCTTCAGATTGATTTAAGCAGCGGGGTGTGCAGCGAATATCCTTTCTCAGACAGGGAGAGGGAGCTTTTCATCGGCGGCAAGACGATGGCGGCAAAGATTCTGTACGACAATCTGAACGGAACGGAGAAGGCTTTTTCGGAGGAAAATCTTCTTATTATATCGACCGGGCCGCTGACGGGCTCAGGAGCGCCGAGCTCCAGCCGCTTCAATATATCCACGATATCACCGCTGACGGGATATATTACGTCCTCCAACTGCGGCGGGAATTTTGGTTATTATCTGAAAAAGGCCGGGCTGGATGCGCTGATTTTAAAAGGGAGATCGAAAGCCCCGGCGTGGATCGAGATTCAGAATGACAAGGTGGAAATTCATGACGCGCAGGACTTGTGGGGGCTGAGGTCGTCCGAGACGCAGCAGGCGTTGGATGAGAAGCTGAGGCTGAAGAACGGGAGGGTACGGAAAAACGGTAAAATCTGCATCGGCCCTGCCGGGGAAAATCAGGTGCTCTACTCTTGTATTGTGTCGAATGAACGTGTCGCGGGTCGCGGCGGTGTCGGGGCGGTCATGGGATGGATGAACCTGAAAGCGGTCTGTGCCGGAGGCACCAGGGAGGTCAAAGTAGCAGAAAAAGAAAAGATGGTGAAGCATACGCAGAAGTGGTTCCGTTATCTGAAAAAACATCCGCTGACAGGCAATCAGTTGCCGCGCCTGGGGACGGCGGGACTTGTAAGCCCGATGCAGATGAGGAAGATGCTTGCCACGAAGAATTACAAATACGGTGAGTACGGGGATTTTGAAAAGATCAGCGGGGAGCTTCTGGCGGAGAAATATAATTTCGTGAACAAAGGCTGTCTGAGCTGTCCGATCAAATGCGCGCGCACCGTCGAGATAGACGGAAAGAAGGTAAAAGGACCGGAGCTGGAGACGCTGGTGCTTCTTGGAAGCGGGATTCTGAACAATGATCTGGAGGCGGTTCTGCGGTGGAACAATGAGCTGGACGAGCTGGGACTTGATACGATTTCCTGCGCAAATACGATTGCCTATGCGATGGAGGCAAATGAAAAAGGAATCTGGAAGAACGGGCTGGAGTTCTCCAAAACAGAGGGAATGATGGAGCTGTTTGAGAAGATTGCCTATCGGAGAGGAATCGGGGACGAGCTGGCGCAGGGAAGCAAGCGCCTGTCGGAAAAATACGGCGGAAAGGAGTTCGCGAATCATGTCAAGGGAATGGAGCTTGCCGCCTACGAGCCGCGCAAAGCGGTGGGGCTCGGGCTTGGCTATGCGGTGAGCAACCGCGGCGGCTGTCATCTGAACGGAGGATATCTCACGATTCTGGAGGGACTGGGACTGGCGGTCGACCAGACGACGTATCATGGGAAAGGCGATCTGACCATGCTGTTTCAGGATCTGATGGAGATGATTTCCGCGACCGGGCAGTGTCTTTTCACGAGCTATGCCTTTTTCCCATCGCCTCTGATGAACCATCCGAATGCGTGGTATACGAAGGCGGTAAATAAGGTCCTGCCGTACTGCGGATGCGTCGTGAGAATCATAAACAAGTTCCCGGAGATCGCATGCTTCCATCTGCCTGTGTTCCACCACACGAAGGGCTTCGAGTATGTGACCGGGATGAAGATGCCGTTCGGAAAATACGTGCGGTGCGGAGAGCGCGGCTACAACCTGGAGCGTGAGCTGAACAGGCGCTTCGGCGTGGACGCAAAGAAGGACGTCCTGCCGGGACGGCTTGTGAAGGAGATACAGGATCCGAAGAATCCGGCCTCCAGGGTGCCGCTTAAGAAGCTTAAGAAGGTATACTATCATGCCAGAGGATGGGACCGCCGGGGCCTGCCTACGGAGAGGCTGCTCCGGAGGCTGAAGATTAAAGAGGAGTGAGAATGATCGAAGAGAAGTTGTGGAAAATGTACATAGTCGAAATGAGGATTGTGGAGAACCGGGCATGATCAGGGGAAAAAGTAAGGAGGACGGTACATGGTCAGGGTGAAAATTTTCGGCGTCGCGCGTTTGAAGGCGGGAGTCCCCTCCTTTGAAAGTGACGCAGAAACGCTGCAGGAATTGTGGAAGACGGTTCCGGGGCTTACCAGGAAAGAGGCGAAGGACCTGCTGGCGTTCGTGGATGGAAAAGCAGTGGGAAAGAAATACAGATTTCAGGATGGGGATGAAGTAGTCCTGATGTCCCCGGCAGGAGGTGGTTGAAGTGAAGGAAAAGAAGCGGCCCCATATCGATGAAAAAACGTGTGCAGGATGCTCTCTCTGTGTGGAAAGCTGCCCGGTGGACTGCCTGAAAATCAGGGAACCGGAGTATCACGGCGACATCAACACGATTGCATATCTGGCGGAGGAGGAGAATTGTATCGGCTGCGGGACCTGTGAGAAGGTATGCCCGATCGCCGCGATTGCCATGAAGTAATGCCGCTGTTTCGCGTTGGTTGATTGTTCTGATCGTCGTAATTGCTATGAAGCGATCTGATCGATACATACTGGCCGATGCATCCGTACAGAATTTGGTAAAAATAGAGAAGTCGCGCAGGGTACTTTTGTACTGGCTGCTGTGACCGTAAAAATGTGATTCAGGAGATTGGGAGGGTTACTTATGAATAGTCTGAAGAAAATCTATTGCCGTATCTATCAGAAGGGCTTCTGGCTGGCGCTGCCGGTGCTTCCGTATACGGAGCCGAAGCTTTTGAAGGGGATGGGTTCCATCACGCCGCTGCTCAAAAAGAAGGGGATTTCCTCGGTGCTGATTGTGTCGGGCAGAACGGCGCACCGCCATCCGCTGACACAGAGGCTGGAGAGGAAGCTGCAGGAGGCGGAGATCCGTTTTGCGGTGTATGATAAGACGGTTCCGAATCCGACGATCAGCAATATCGAGGAGGCGACGGAGCTTTATCATGAGATAAATGCCGAGGCGATTATTTCAATCGGCGGCGGTTCGGTCATGGACTGCGCGAAAATCGTAGGCGCAAGAGTGGCGCGTCCGAACCTGTCCGTCAGGAGGATGAAAGGGCTTCTGAAGATTCTGCGCCCGACACCGCTGTCCATCGCGATTCCGACGACAGCCGGTTCCGGCAGCGAGACGACGCTGGCGGCCGTCATTACAGACGACGAGACGCACTACAAATATCCGATCAATGATTTTGTGCTGATTCCGGATTACGCGGTGCTCGTCCCGGAGCTGACCGTGGGGCTGCCGCAGCACCTGACCTCAACGACGGGAATGGACGCGCTCACGCACGCGGTGGAAGCGTATATCGGATACAGTACGAATAAGCTGACGAGGGATATGTCGGAGGAGGCGGTCTGTCTGATCGTGAAATATCTCCGCCGCGCATACGATGACGGGAGCGATCTGGAGGCGAGACGTCAGATGCTCCGCGCATCCTACTGCGCAGGCGTATCGTTCACGCGCTCCTATGTAGGCTACGTTCATGCGGTGGCTCACTCGCTGGGCGGCCAGTATGGAATTGCGCACGGACTGGCGAACGCCATTATTCTTCCGTATTTCCTCGAGGAGTACGGGACGGACTGCAGCCAGAAGCTGGCGCGCCTGGCGAGACTCTCCGGCATTTCCGCGAAGGACGCAAGCGACGGCACGGCGTCAGCGGAATTTATCCAGTGGATCAAGGATATGAATGCTTCGATGGGAATCCCGGATAAGATCCCGGAGATTCAGAGAGAGGATATCCCGGAGATGGCGAAGCGGGCGGACAAGGAGGCGAATCCGCTGTATCCGGTTCCGCGGCTGCTGGACAGAAAGGGACTCGCGGAAATGTACGAGCGGCTGATGCCCTGAAAAATAGCTTTTTAATAATAAGACAGGAGAAAAACCAGCTCCGGGACAACGCAAAATTTGTCCCGGAGCTGATTCTGGTTCTGTCCGGCATATTTTTGATTAACCGCTTTATTATAGAACGACTTGCATTCCGGCGTCTATTTATAATCCTTCATATAATCCCCGTGCGCCTCAATCAGTTCATCGCACATGCGGATGATATCGCGGATATTCAGCTCCGCGCCGGTATGCGGATCGAGCATTGCGGCCTGATAGATCTTCCGGCGGTCTTTGGTCACGGCAGCCTCAATCGTCATAAGCTGCGGCCCGATGTTGGTCGCGTTCAGTGCGGCGAGATGCGTCGGGAGCTTGCCGACCTTCACCGGATGCACGCCGGTCCCGTCGATATAGCACGGCACCTCGACGCAGGCGTCCGCCGGAAGATTCTCAATGTAGCCGTTATTCAGAACGTTCCCGCCGATCTTGTACGGCGTGTCCGTCACGACGGCTTCCATAATGTAGGATGCATACTCGCGGCTGCGCTCATGCGTCACCTTCCCGTCCTTCAGAATGTCCTCGCGCTCCTTCTCCCAGCCTTCGATCTGATTGATGCAGCGTCTCGGATATTCGTCCAGCGGGATGTTAAATGCATCGATCATCTCCGGGTATTTTGACTTGATAAACCACGGATTATACTCCGCGTTGTGCTCGCTTGACTCCGTGCAGTAGTAGCCCAGGTGGCGGATGTACTCAAAGCGTACCATATCGTTGTGCTTTTCCCCTGACAGAGCCTTTTCCTCCACACGTCTCCGGATTTCCGGGTACAGGTCATTTCCGTCCCGGTCGCGCAGCTCGAGGAGCCAGCCCATGTGGTTGATCCCCGCGATCAGCTCCTGACGGCCTTCCAGCTTATCCTCCATGCCGAGGCTCTCCAGCAGCGTCTTTGAACAGACCTGGACGCTGTGGCAGAGCCCGACCGTCCGGATCTTCGTGTAGCGCTGCATATATCCGGTCAGCATCGCCATCGGATTTGAATAATTCAGGAACAGCGTATTCGGGCAGACCTCCTCCATATCACGCGCGAAGCCCTCGAGCACCGGAATCGTGCGGAGCGCGCGCATAATTCCGCCGATCCCGAGCGTGTCCGCGATCGTCTGCTTCAGGCCGTATTTTTTAGGAATCTCAAAGTCTGTGATCGTGCAGGGATCGTAGCCGCCGACCTGAATTGCGTTGACGACGAAATCCGCATCCTTCAGCGCGGCTTTGCGGTTGTCCTCCCCGAGATAGGTCCGGATTACGGCCCGGTCCTGGTTCACATTGTGGTTGAGCGCCGATAGGATAATCCGTGAATCCTCCAGCCTCACCGGATCGATATCGTACAGCGCGATCTCGCTGTCCCAAAGTGCGGGAGTGCACATGCAGTCCCCGAGTACATTGCGTGCGAACACGGTGCTTCCCGCACCCATAAATGCAATTTTTGTCATCTCTTTTGTTTTCCTCCTTGATTGCTCAGTACCTTCGCAGCTACGGTGCAAAATGTTATTACGATTGTACTATACGAGGCAGATCATGGTCAAGACGGACAAGCTGCAATCTTCTCAATAAACTGTTTCCGGAAAATGCGGTAAAGAATAACCATCGGGATATTAAAAAATTTGAACTACAAAAATTTTTGAAGCTTTCAAAAATTTGTTGACACAAATGCAAAATTCGTTTATAATTATGCATAAGGTGCAAAGGGGCAGGATACAGGGTTCCTGTCCCCTTTTTGTACTAAAGTTACTTTAGTGATGAAAAGTGGTAAAAGGTTACAAGGAGGAAGAATTATGAAGAGGATTGCAAAACAGATTGCGCTTTTTGCAGTGACGCTGCTCGCAGCGACGGCAGTTGGCAAGAAGGATGTGTCCGCGGCTTCTGACGGAGCTATCGTGATTGGACAGTCATCAGAGGTTGCCAACCTGAACCCGCACATTCAGCCCAGAACACCTGACAGTAATGTTCAGTATATGATCTACAGCTTTCTGGTAATGCCGGATGAGCAGTTGAATTATGTAGGCGATCTGGCGGAGAGCTGGGATATCTCCGAGGATGGTACGGTCTACACGTTCCATTTGAGAAACGACGTGAAGTGGCACGACGGAGAGGACTTCAATGCAGATGACGTTGTATTTACCCTGACTGCATTGGCGAATCCGAACTACAACGGCGGCAGCGACGGCCGTGTCCTGTCTATTGTAGGCGCAGCAGATTACCAGGCAGGGAATGCGGACAGCGTTTCCGGTATTAAGAAGGTGGACGACTATACGGTAGAGATCACACTTGACTCACCGAATGCAGCATTCCTTTCGAATATGTATACGTGCATCCTTCCGGAGCACATTCTGGGCAGCGAGGATCCGGCGACATGGGGACAGGATGACTTTAACCGCGCTCCGGTCGGAACAGGCAAGTACAAATTTGTCGAGTGGAAATCCGGGCAGTACATTCAGTTGGAGAGAAACGAGGACTATTATGGTACGCTTCCTTCGATCAAGGATGTCACGGTAAAATTCGGTGATGATACAACTCTGGTAGCATCCCTTCTGAACAGTGAAATCGACGTTCTCTACAATCTGCCGGCAACCGAGATTGAGAATGTAGAGATTATGGACGGCGTAAGCGTTTACAATTATGAGCAGATGACCGTGACCTACATCGGCATGAACCAGCTTGTGGACAGCCTCAGCGACCTGCGCGTACGTCAGGCTCTGGCACACGGCATTGACAAGCAGAAGATTATCAACACGGTATACGGCGAAGGAAACGCTTATATCTGTGAGGATGTATTCCCGACCAATCACTGGTCGCACAGTGAGACCGTTACTACCTATGAGTATGATCCGGAGAAGTCAAAGTCCCTTCTTGAGGAGGCTGGCTACACGATGAACGACTCCACGGGCTACTATGAGAAGGACGGACAGACCTTACATCTGACGTACGATATGTCCAGCAGCACGGACGGCAAGTCTGTAGCGGCGATGATCCAGCAGCAGTGGAAGGAAATCGGCGTGGAGATGGAAGTAATCGAGCAGGATTTCGCAACGCTGGCTTACACGAAGCTGCTTCCGGGAGAGGCGACGGAGGAGACGACGGCAGATTCCTTCCAGTGCTATACGCTTGGCTTCGGCGTAGAGGCGGATCCGCAGGAGTACAATGAGTACTTCAGCACTTCCACCGGCGCAGGCTCCTGGAACTTCATCCACTACAGCAATCCGGAAGTAGACGAGCTGTTCAAGGAGCAGTTGCTTCTGACAGATGTTGATGAGCGTGCAGCGTGCTTCCACAAGATCGCGGATATCATCTCTCAGGATCTTCCGTGGATCCCGCTCTACAACAGGGCAGGTAACTGCGGTATCAGCGACAGAGTACAGGATTTCGTATGTGATTACCGTGGAATCACATTCCAGATCGAGAAGTGGAATCTCGCTGATTAAGGAAGAGGATTTTGGCACAGACCGAAGTGTCTGCTGCTGAGGTCATAAGAAAGTGATAAATGAAATCTAAGCGTAACTGTGAAGGTACGGAACAGTTACATCCAAGCATATGTGCAATGGCCTGGGCCGCTCCAGTGTTGTGCCTGAACATTGATCAGGCACGGCGCGGACTCCCGGGCTTTTGCACTTACAGGGTTACCGTTCGGCCGGGACTTTGCACGCTGCTGCAAAGCCCGTGAGAACGCATATATTTCGCTTTACGGGAGAGATGACAGGATATGGAACCTGTGACGCTTTTGAAGGATCTGATAAAAATAAATACAACAAACCCGCCGGGGAATGAGGCGGCGCTTCTTGCCTGTCTGGAGAAAATCCTCAGGGAAAAAGGAATCGCGTTCGCGCATCAGGAGACCGCGCCCGGCAGGGGCAATCTGTTAGCCGTGCTTCCGGCGGACGGAGTGAAGACGAAGCCGCCGCTCATTATGATGAGCCATGCGGACGTGGTGGAGGCTGCCTGTGAGCAGTGGAAGCTTCCGCCGTTTGAGGCGCGCGAGGAGGACGGCTACATCTATGGACGGGGCGCCGTCGATACGAAGCAGCTTACGGTTATGGAGCTCATGGCGTTTCTGGAGCTTCGTGAGAACAGTACGGGGCGCTGCCGGGACGTCTATTTTCTGGTGACGTCCGATGAGGAGAGCGGGAGCAGCTATGGCCTGCAATGGTTTCTGGATCATGAGCTTGTGATAGACGGACGGACGCTCAATGGCCGCGCGCTCTTTACGGACAGCGATGTGATCAGCGAGGGCGGCGGTTTCCCGGTTCTGGCAGGGGAGAAGGAATTTTATCTGTGCGAGACAGGCCAGAAAGCCTGCGGGACGGTCGAATTTAAGGTGAAGGCCCGCCACGCGAAGGGGCCGTTTTTCGGAAGCGGCGACGGGATGGCACGGGCGATGGCTCTGGTGCAGGAGATCGGGAGCCTGCGGATGGACGGCAGACGGCTGAAGACCGTAGAGCAGTTTGAGGAGGTGCTCGGAGGCGGGGAGCTCTCGCCGATGATGCAGAAAATCCTTTCCGCCATGAAGCAGAATTCGCTGACGGTGACGATGATCACCGGGCGGAATGTGAATGAAGTGAAGGTGACCTGCGATGTGCGTCTGATACCCGGATTCGCAAGAGGCGATCTGGAAGCGGTTCTGGAGAAGCTTTCCAGGAAATGGGACTGCGATTATGAGATCGTTTCCCTGAGCGGGGGCTATGAGAGCAATCCTGAGGGGGAATTCCTTCAGATATTAGAGAAAGCAACACTTGAGGTGCGCGGGCTGTCTGCAGACAGGGCGCAGATTCTGCCGTTCGTGTCGATGGGCTCGAGCGACGGGCGCTTTCTGGCGGATACCGGGGCAAGGGTTTACGGTTACAGCCCGGTATTGCCGTGGGATATGACATTTGACAGTGCGGTTACGATGGTGCACGGTGTGAATGAGAGAATACACAGAGATTCAGTAGTCTTCGGCTGCAGGGTGCTTGCGCTGGCAGCGGCGGAGGCTGTCAGAGATAGAGAGGGGGATCAGAGATGATTAACAGAGATGAAGTTGCAAGAGAGAAGATGCAGCGGGCCATTGAGATGCTGCAGGAGAATCATCTGGATATGTGGGTGATTTATTCACGGCTTAAGACCGATACGGCTCTGGAGCTGATGTTCCATACCGATACGAAAAATGAGGTATTGTTTATCCTGACCGGAACTGGAGAGCGGATCGCGGTCGCTGTCCCGGAGGATGCCGCGGCGTATGAGAAGACAGGGCTCTATACGAGAGTGGTCACGGCGTCGGAGGATACCTTTATGACAGAATTTAAGAAGGTATTCGATGAATTTGAGGTGAAGAGCCTGGCACTCAACGATTCCGTAGATGATACGCGCTGCGACGGCCTGACAGTGGGGCTGTATAAGAAGCTGGAGAAGGCAATCGGCGCAGAGAAGATGGCTGCGGTAAAGAGATGCAGCTATTCGATGCTGGAGGAGCTGCGTGCGGTCAAGACTCCGAGCGAGATCGAGATCATGAAGGAGTGCAGCCGCATCACGACGGATATTTACGACGCATTGTTTAAACGGATTCATGTAGGACTCACAGAGGTGGGCGTTGCCAAAATTATGATGGAGGAATGTGCGAAGCGCAATGTCGTCACGGCGTTCGGCAATCCGCCGGAATATCCTCTGGTGCTGAATCCGAAGGGCGGCATGTCCCACAGGAACCCGAACGATGTCAATGTCTGCGAGCCGGGCGATATGCTGGTGATCGATTTCAGTATCCGCTACAATGGCTACACCTCCGATATTGCGCGTACCATGTATTTCCTGAAGCCGGGCGAGGAGCACGCGCCGCAGGATGTACTGGACTGCGCGAATGCGGCGATCCGCGCGGTGGGAGCAGTCATGGCGGAAATCAAGCCGGGCATGAAGGGCTATGAGGTGGATGCGATCGGCCGTCAGTCGATTCTGGACAGCGGCTTCCCGAACATTCCGCACAGCGTAGGCCATCAGGTGGGACTTGAGGTGCACGACGGCGGAACGACACTGGGCCCGAAGACCGGACGGAGATCGTCGCAGGGTGTGCTGCGCAAGAATGAAATCTACGCACTGGAGCCTACGGTGCTTCAGGACAGGGACAAGCGCAGTGCGATCATCGAGGACAACGTACTGCTGACCGACGACGGCTGCGTACTGATCAGCAAGCGGCAGACTGCGATTATCGAGATTCCGTACCGTCTGGCAGAGGAAGCGTGACAGGAAGGGTGAAGGCAGAGTATGACGGAAGCAGAAATAAGAAAGACGTTTCTTGAGCTGATCCGGATTCCCTCAGTCACAGGAAGCGAGAAGGAGGAAACGGCGTGCGCTTATCTGGAAGCGATTCTTCGGGAGAACGGAATTGAGTCCGAGCGGATCGCGAAGGAGCCGTACCGTCCGAATCTTCTCGCGGTAATCCGTGCCGCCAATCCGGTGCAGGAGCCTCTGGTCCTGATTTCCCACATCGACGTCGTGGACGGGGATGAGGAGAAGTGGACGCACCCGGTCTTCGGGGCGGAGGTGTCCGGCGGGCGTATCTGGGGGCGGGGTACTCTGGATACGAAGCAGCTTACGATGATGGAGCTGTATGCGTTTCTGAAGCTGAAGGGACAGGAGGAGCGCCTGAACCGGGATGTATGGTTCCTGGCTACGATTGACGAGGAGGGCGGCAGCAATTACGGCATGGCCTATGTGAAGCAGGCGAGACCTGAGCTGTTCCGGAATGCGATGGTGATCAATGAGGGCGGCGGATTTCCGCTTAAAATCAACGGGAAACCGTATATGATGCTGACGGTAGGAGAGAAGGCAGTCTGCAAGGTGCGGATCTGGGCCGATGGCGCTGCCGGTCATGCGAGCGCGCCGGGAGACGACCAGGCGATTCAGAAGCTGGCGCAGGGACTGGAGCGGATCTTTGCGGCGGAGCAGGAGCTAAGCTGTGGAAGCCGCCATACCTGCGAGAGTATGCAGAAGATTGTGGGCAGCGGGGAATGGGACAACGCCGTCGGAGCGGATATTTTCGGATATGCCGGACAGAACAGCATCGGCATGAGGAATTATCAGATCGGCGTGCGCAGCAATGTGCTGCCGGCGAGGGCGGAGACGGTTCTGGAATTTAAGGTACTTCCCTATACGGAGGAAACGGAGATCACCGCCTTCCTGGACAGACAGCTTGCAGGACTTCCGGTTCAGTATGAGGTGCTTGGCTATGAGCCGGGCTTTGAGAGCCATCTCGAAAATTCACACCTGCAGGATGTGATGAAGAAGCTACAGACGGCCTGCAGGCGGTACGGATTTGAGGGCGAGGTACTGCCAATGCTCGCGCTGGGACGCACGGACGGCCGCTTCTTCGGAAGCGAGGGGAGTATGGTATACGGCTGTTCCCCACTTCTGATGGGCGATTCCTTTGACGTGGTGCTGCCAAAGGTACATGGGAATGATGAGAGCATTCTGGAAGAATCGTTTCTGTTTGGATGCAGGGTGCTGGACGAGGTAGTCCGTGAGACTGCAGTCCTACACGCGGCAGAATGACAGCGCAGCCAGGACTGCGGCTGTCGGAACAGGGATTTCTGACACTTATAAAGATTCGTGAGAGGAGGAACACAATGAAAGACTACAGTTATCATAAAAAAGTCATTGATGATGTAATAGAGGAGCTGAACAGACTGGACATCGATCTGTATATGATTATCACGGCGGAGGGCTGCGATCCGATGACGTCCTTCATTCCGGGCGTGGATACCGTGGGCTCCAGCGCATTTCTGTTCGCAAGGAACGGGAAGAAGCTGGCGATCGCATCCACGATCGACGCACAGGATGTGGAGGAGTCCGGCCTGTTTGACGAGGTGATCCGCTATCAGAACTATGAGACGGATCTCGCGGCGCTCGTGAAAGGGCTGGCGCCCAAAAAGATTGCGCTTGATTATTCGGAGGACGTACCGTTCTGCGACGGCCTGACGATGGGGAAATACGAGACGTTTCTTCAATCCCTGGGTGATTATACGTTTGAAGCGTGCAGCGCGGACCTGTTTATTCCTGCGGTACAGGACAGGAATAAAAGATAGGAGGCTGTATGGGCAGATATATTAAAAAACGCTTGCTGCAGGCGATACCGGTCATTTTCGGTATCACAATCCTGACCTTTTTCATCATGAAGCTGGCTCCCGGAGGACCGTTGACCGGAATGATCAGCCCGCGTACCTCGAGCGAATCCCTGCAGAGGGCGCGCGAGGCGATGGGATTGAATGATCCGATTATCCTGCAGTACTGGAACTGGCTGAAGGAGCTGGTACAGGGGAATTTCGGATACAGCACCTACAACGGACAGCCTGTTCTCGGGATGATTCTCGAGCGGCTGCCTGCGACGCTGCTTCTGACCGTGACCGCGTTTGTGTTCAGCTTTGTCGTGGGGATTCCGCTCGGCGTGTACTCCGCGACGCACAAGTATTCCAAGACGGATTACGGCCTTACCGTATTTTCCTTTATCGGTATCTCCGTTCCGAGCTTCTTCTTCGGAATGGGTATGATCTACATATTTGCACTCAAGCTGAAATGGTTCCCGACCTCGGGCTTCGGCTCCAGCAGCTTTTCCGGAACGGGGATCGAGCTGTTTTTGCACAGGCTGCGCTATCTGGTGATGCCCGCGATCGTAATGTCCCTGGCGAATATCGCTACGGTGATGCGTTTCGCGCGTTCGAGCATGATCGAGACGCTCAGCCAGGATTATATCCGCACGGCGCGCGCGAAGGGCCTGGCCGAGAAGTCGGTTATTTACAAGCATGCGCTGAAGAACTCCCTGATCCCGGTTATTACGATTTTCGGCCAGTCGATCCCGAACCTGTTCGGAGGAGCCTACATCACGGAAAAGGTGTTCGGATGGCCGGGAATGGGACTGCTGGGTGTGGAGGCAATCGGCAACCGTGATTATCAGGTACTGATGGGGCTGACGCTGTTCACGGCCGTGCTGGTGCTTCTTGGCAACCTTCTGGCCGACATCATGTATTCCTTCGTGGATCCGAGAATCCGGTATTAGAGGAGGGCATATGAAAAAAAGACAGTATTCGAGACAAAGGCAAAACTTCTTTAAGACCGATGGCTGGAAGCGCTTCAGCAAAAACAAGCTGGCGCTGGCCGGCTCGGTGATTATTCTGTTCATGGTTCTGGCGGCTGTTTTTGCGCCGGTGATTGCACAGAATGATCCGTACGTTTCTCTGGAGGCTGACGGTCTGGTTATGAAAAACATGTCTCCGGCGGAGAGTCATACGATCCTGGGGACGGACGGTCTGGGGCGCGACGAGTTCAGCCGGCTGGTTTACGCGGCGCAGGTATCGATGAGCGTCGGACTGGTGGCGGTCGGGATTTCCACGATCATCGGCATTATCCTCGGCGCGGTTTCCGGGTATTTCGGGGGCGTGGCGGATATGGTGATCATGCGCTGCGTAGACGTGGTGAACTGCTTCCCGGTCATGTTCCTGATCATCATTATCGCGACGATTCTGAAGCCGAGTATTTACAATATCATGATTATTATGGGCTTGTGCAACTGGACCGGTACGGCCAGACTGGTGCGCGGAGAGATTCTGAGAGTCAGGGAGATGGAGTATGTCCAGGCGGCTGTTTCGCTGGGCTCCTCGGATTTCCGGATTATCTTTTCCCACATCATTCCAAACGTGATGGCGCCGATTATCGTGGAGGCCACCATGCAGATGGCGAGGGCGATTCTTACGGAAGCCTCGCTGAGCTATCTGGGCGTCGGCGTGCAGCTTCCGACGGCGAGCTGGGGCAATATGCTGATGGAGGCGAACAATCTCGCTACGCTGACCATGCGCCCGTGGCAGTGGGTTCCGGCCGGTGCATGTATCTTTCTGGCAGTGCTGAGCATCAACTTTATCGGAGACGGTCTGCGCGACGCGTTTGATGCGAAGCAGAAAAAATAAGGAGAAGGCTATGGACAAGAGAGAAACGTATGCAAAAAGGCTGTCAGGCGTCCGACAATATATGAAGGAGCACAATCTGGACGGCGCGATGTTTACTTCCTACGAGAACCGCAGGTATTACTGCGGGTTTACGGGGAGCAACGGCTATCTGATTGTCACGGAGGATGCGTGCAGTCTCATAACAGATAAGAGATATACGACGCAGGCGCAGCAGCAGACGGTGGATGTGGAAGTCCTCGAGCAGGCGACCAGACGTGTGCCGCTGGTGTCCGAGACGATACACAGGATGGGGATTACCCGCATGGTAATGGAGGGCTGCATGACGCTGGAGGAGTATTTCCCGCTGAAGGAGCAGCTTGGAGACGTGGAGCTGACCTTTGAGCAGGAGTATTTCCTGGAGCAGAGAATGGTCAAGGATGAGGAGGAGATCGCCTGTACGAAGGCGGCGATCCGCTGTGCGGAGGCCGGTTTTGAGAAGCTGCTTCCGCGTCTGAAGATCGGGATGACGGAAAAGGATGTGGCGGACGAGCTGCATTATCTGGTGTCAAAGGAGGGCGCGGAGGCGCTGAGCTTTGGTACGATCGTGGGTTCGGGCCCGAGAGGAGCCCTGGCACATGCTTTCCCGACGGGAAAGAAGATCGAGAACGGCGACATGGTAGTGATTGATTTCGGAGTCATGAAGGACGGCTACTGTTCCGATATGACGCGCACGCTGCTTTTTGGCGATGTGACTCCGGAGCATATGAGAATTTTCAATCTGGTACAGGAGTCCCAGGACAAGGCGATCGCTGCAATCCGTCCGGGCGTTCTGGCCAGGGAGGTTGAGGATGCGCACAGGGCGGTCTTCTTAAGAGAGAATCTGGATGATTATGCGCTGCGCGGACTGGGACACGGGATCGGACTGCAGATTCACGAGTGCCCGCGTATCGTGATCGGCAATGAGACGGTACTTCGCCCGGGCATGATCTTTACGGTAGAGCCCGGCCTGTATTTCCCGGATGACTGCGGCGTCCGCACTGAGGATGATGTGCTGGTAACTGCAGACGGAGTGGAAAACCTCTCCCATACACCGCATGAAATCCATATCGGTTAAAGGAGGCATCGTATGAGTTTATTGGAAGTAAAAGATCTGAAAACGTATTTTTATACCGATGCCGGCGTGGGAAAGGCAGTGGACGGCGTGACGTTTTCGCTGGATCGCGGGAAGGTGCTGGGAATTGTCGGAGAGTCGGGCTGCGGCAAGAGCGTTACCAGCCTCTCGATCATGCGCCTGGTAGATCCGACCACGGGCCGGTATGAGGGCGGCAGCATTCTGTTTGACGGCCAGGATATCCTGAAGCTGTCGGAGAAGGAGATGCGCGCTCTGCGGGGAAACAAGATCTCGATGATTTTCCAGGAGCCGATGACCTCGCTGAATCCTGTTTTTACGATCGGATATCAGATTGAAGAGTCGCTGATTCTGCATAAGGGAATGGATAAGAAGCAGGCGCGGGCACGCGCGATCGAGCTGCTGGAGCTCGTGGAGATCCCGGAGGCTTCGAGACGGGTGGATGAATACCCGCACCAGCTTTCAGGAGGAATGCGTCAGCGTGTGATGATCGCGATGGCGCTGGCCGGGGATCCGGAGCTGCTGATTGCCGACGAGCCGACGACCGCGCTGGATGTGACGATTCAGGCGCAGATTCTGGATCTGCTGAAATCCCTTCAGGAGAAGCTGAACATGTCCATTATCATGATCACGCATGATCTGGGCGTCATTGCGGAGATGGCGGATGAGGTCGTAGTCATGTACGCCGGCGATATCGTGGAGAAGGCGAAGACCAGGGATCTGTTCGATGCGCCGAAGCATCCGTACACGATCGGCCTGATGGATTCGATCCCGGATGTGGACGAAAACATGGAGCGTCTGAGAACTCTGGAGGGGCTGGTCCCCAGCCTGTACGATATGCCGAAGGGCTGCCGGTTCGCGCCGCGCTGCCGGTATGCGTGCCCGGAGTGTGAGAAGGAGAGAATCAAGCTGACGGAGCTGGAGGACGGCAGGCAGGTGAGATGCAGGAGGTACGAGAAATGAGCGAAGTGTTGATCGATGTAAAAAACCTGAAAAAATATTTCCCTGCCAGCGAAGCCGGAAAGGTCGTCAAGGCCGTAGATGATATCAGCTTTCAGATTTACAAAGGAGAGACTCTGGGCGTAGTAGGAGAGTCCGGCTGCGGCAAGTCGACGACAGGCCGTCTCGTCCTGAATCTGATCGAGCCGACGGAAGGGACTGTTACCTTCAAGGGGCAGGAGCTTAAGGGGATGCACAAGAAGGAGCTGCGCAGCCTGCGCCGTCAGATGCAGATTATTTTTCAGGATCCCTATGCGTCTCTTGATCCGAGAAAGACGGTGTTCCAGATCCTCTCTGAGCCGTATAAGATCCATCACAAGGAGATGAGCCGCGACGAGATTTACGATCGTGTGGCGAAGCTGATCGAGTGCGTGGGCCTGCGCCCGGAGCATATCCAGCGCTATCCGCATGAGTTCTCGGGCGGACAGAGACAGCGTGTGGGAATCGCCCGCGCGATTGCGCTCAACCCGGAGTTTGTCGTCTGCGATGAGCCGATCAGCGCGCTGGACGTCTCGATTCAGGCGCAGGTCATCAATCTGATGCAGGATATCAAGAAGGAATTTCAGCTTACCTATCTGTTCATTTCTCATGACCTGCGCATCATCAAGCATTTCTGCGACCGCGTGATGGTGATGTATCTGGGAAATGTTGTGGAGCTGGGGACGCGCGAGGCGATCTATGAGAAGCGCCGCCATCCCTACACACGGGCGCTGCTGTCGGCGATCCCGAATATCAAAAATAAGGATCAGGAGAAGCGGATCCTGCTGACAGGCGATATCCCAAGCCCCGTGAATCCGCCGTCAGGCTGCCCGTTCCATCCGCGCTGCAGCAGTTGCATGGAGATCTGCAAGAAGGAGAAGCCTGCACTGCGGACGATGAAGGACGGGACGCAGGTGGCGTGCCATCTGGAGATGGAGTAAATATTGACAACATAAAATGGTAACAGTAAAATAAAAAGTATAATAATATGCAAATTATGGAGGAAAATAAAATGAAGAAGATAGCTACAACAAAAGCGCCGGCTGCGATTGGTCCGTATTCACAGGGAATGATTCTGGGGAACCTGGTGTTTTCATCCGGTCAGATCCCGGTTGTGCCGGAGACGGGAGAGATTGCCGGGCCGACGATTGTAGAGCAGGCGGAGCAGTCCTGCAAGAACGTCGGAGCAGTTCTTGAGGCAGGCGGTTCTTCTCTGGAGAAGGTCGTTAAGACGACGTGCTTCCTGGCTGACATGAAGGACTTCCCGGTATTTAACGGTATCTATGAAAAATATTTTGTGAGCTGCCCGGCCCGCTCCTGCGTGGCGGTGAAGGATCTTCCGAAGGGAGTTCTTTGCGAAATCGAGGCGATTGCATATCTGGATGAGGAGTAAAAAATGGCGCTGTTTGATGATTCCAATGTAAAGCTTGATGTATTGAAGAAACGTGCGTTTAATTACCGCTGGGCCGAGGTGCCGGAGGGCGTGATTCCGCTGACGGCAGCCGATCCGGATTACCCGGTGGCTCCTGAAATACAGGAGGCTATGCTGGACTATGTGAAGGACGGATACTTTTCTTACACGCCCAAGCTGGGCTATCCGGAATTTGCAGAGAGTATTTCCAGAGGTCTGAAGGCCAGAAAAGGAGAGGAGATTGATCCGAAGCTGATCCTGCCGATTGACAGTGCGGCGAGAGGCATGTACGTGATCGCAGAATCGGTGCTGCAGCCGGGAGATGAGATGATCGTCTTTGATCCGGTGGATTTCCTGTTCCGCGAGTCCTGCCTGGCGGCAGGAGGAAAGGTCGTACTGTTCCCGGCCAGGCTGAAGGATGGCTATATCGACCTCGCGGAGCTGGAGCGCTATATCACGCCGAAGACGCGCATGATCGGTCTGTGCAATCCGCACAATCCTTACGGGGTACTGTACCGCCCGGAGGATCTGGAGCATATCATGGCGCTGTGCGAGAAGTATGATCTCTACATTATGAACGACGAGATCTGGTCGGACATTGTGTTCCCGGAGGAGCAGTACCGGAGCATCTATTCGCTCGGGAACGAGCGCTGCAGCCGCGTCATGTCCGTATTCGGATTTTCGAAGAGCTTCGGCATCGCGGGCCTGCGTGCCGGCTGTGTCTACACGACGAATCCGGAGCTGTTTGAGCGGATCGTGGAGAATTCGGACGTCATGAGCACGGCGGGCGGGATCGCTTCTATCTCCCAGATTGCCGGTACGGCGTGTATGGATAAATGCTATTACTGGGTAGATGAGTTCCTGGTTCATCTGAAAAAGAACCGTGATTACGCGGTAGAGCGTCTGAACAGGATGCCGCTTGTCAGGGCTTACGCGCCGCACGCGACCTACCTGCTGTTTGTCGATATCCGCGCGTTCGGCATGAAGAGTGAAGAATTTACAGAATATATGAAAGAAAAGGTGAAGCTGGCAGTAGTATCAGGCGGAGAAAAGTTCTTCGGGGAAGGCTCAGAGGGACATATCCGTATCTGCTTTGCTACGAGCCACGCGATTCTCGTGGAGGGACTGGACCGGCTGGAGAAGGGGATTGCCATGCTGGTGGCCGAAAAAAATCTGATGAAATAGGGAAAATACATAATGGACGAGAGAATGCTACACCCAAATCTTGAGGCAGTGCTTCAGACGGTAAACGGGTTGTCTAAAATGCTGGGACGGCGTTATGAAGTAATTCTGCATGATTTAAGTCATATGGAGAGCTCTATTGTAGCGATAGAAGGGGACGTCACCCAACGCAAAATCGGCGGCCCGGCGACCAATTATCTGATTCATCTGCTGAAGAAGTACGGGGACGAGGCGCCGGACAGCATCAATTACCGCAGCGTGCTCCCGGACGGGCGTATTCTGAGATCATCTACGATGTTTATCCGCGATGATGAGCATCATATCATCGGAAGCCTGTGCGTCAATCAGGATCTGACAGATTATATTGTGGCCTCCAAAATGATGCAGGATCTGTGTGCCTTCCACGAAAACACTTCAGAGGACAGTGAGCCGCAGGAAATGTTTTTGCATGATATCAACGAGGTCGTGGAGAGCATGGTGCGCAGCGAGCTGGAGACGGTGCAGAAGCCGGTAGCCTACATGCAGAAGGAAGACAAGCTGGAGGTCGTGGAGAGCCTGGAGAACAAGGGCATCTTCGACGTGAAGGGCGCCGTAGAATACGTTGCCGAGCGCCTGGGCGTGACCAACTTCACCGTGTATAATTATCTGAAGGAAGTGCGCAGCCTGAAGCGGTAGGACAGGGCAGAGAAGAGAAATGAGAAGGATTTAGAAAGAAGAACAAAGGATAAGGAAGCGAAAAGGTCCGGCGGGAGCCGGGCCTTTTGCCATAGCCCTATAATTGTACGGCACGCCCGTTCTGATAAACTGCGGCTACCCGTTTCAATGCCGTGATATCCTCCAGTGGGTTCCCGTCCAGAGCTACCAGATCTGCGGCGAGTCCTTTCGTAATGGAACCGGTCTGTCCGGAAATGCCGCAGAGCCTTGCAGCATTGACCGTGATACCGGCCAGCACGTCCTTATTGGATGCGCCCAGCTCGCTGATATATTTTTCACAGTGTGGAATCCCGCAAAATTAATTTCGTCATGTATTGAGCATACACGAAGGGCGTCTCGGCGTTGCGGATCCGGTTCAGAATACAGTTGGCAGAAGCGATACCGAGATATTCCTTGTCCGTGCGTATGGTGGTCAGGGCCGGTTTGATTTTGGTTGCGGCCTGAATATCATCGAAACCTACGACAGATACATCCTGCGGAATGCGGTAATTTAAAAGCTGGAGGGCATTGATTAACTGGATGGCAGTCCAGTCATTGCCGCAGATATAGACCTCCGGAAGCTCCGAAAAGGACTTGAGCTTGTTTACGATGTAAGCGGAATTTAGGAATAATTGATCTGTCTCATCGAAAAAACAGCATTCTCTGACCAGGGAGAGCTGATTTTCTGCAAGTGTTTCGCACAGGGCTTCGTAACGCTCCTGAAAGCCGCGGCTGACATTATTCCCGGAGAGATTTCCAGCAAAAGCAAATCTGCGGCAGCCTTTCCTGATCAGTGATGCGGTGATCTGGCGGATATGGATTTTGTTTTCCATGGTAATGATATCCATTTTATCAAGAAAATGCATGTAATTTTTCGGCATATCCAGGGTGACAGTGGGGAGGTGAAACTTGAGCACCTCGTTGCAGATTTTCTGTTCGCATAATTCGACCAGAATGATTCCTTTAATGTCACTGTGGTGAATAATATTCGGAAAATTCAGGCGCTGTATGTCCTGATCATCCATCACGCCGAGAACAAGGTTGTAGTTGTTCTCCTTTAATACGGTTTCGATTCCTTTCATTACTTTGATCCAGAAGTCAGAGTAATTGAAGGAGGTACGCGTAAGGAAGAGGATGGAATTGTGGCTTTCTTCATGCTCCTGTGCAGACGCGCTCTTTTCCTGCTCATGGTCGGACTGGCCAAACTGATAATGCATTTCTCTGGCTTTTTCGAGCACAAGAGTCTTTGTCTTCGGGGAAACTCCTGATTTACCGCTTAAAACCTTTGCAACGGTGTTTCTGGACATACCCAGCTCAAGAGCGATTTCTTTAATGGTACATTTCATAGCTTATTCTCCTGTGGCCTGTAATTTTTGACATCTGTGCACCTGCGGCACAGATATGAATTATGAGACAGTATAGCAGAATCTGAGTGAAGAATCAATGCATATGCACAAAAACGCACAAAAATAGTGATATGCACAAAAATGTGCAAAAATCAGAAAAACCCTGTGGATTTATACTAAAGAATCAATAGAAGATTTGATAAAAGGTAGAATTTGTTTAAAATGATGAAAAAAGGTTGAAAAGAAGCAAAAAACAGGTGTATAGTATGGGCGGAGAGAAACAAATTAATGCACAAAAGTAATTATGCATATCAAGGAGCGCACAATCATGAGAAAATTATTTTTTCAGCCGGAAGGGGCATGGGCAGGAGATCTGATACCCTATTATGAGAATGGAGTTTATTATGCATTCTACCTTCATGATCCAAGATGTTATAAAGATGAGTATGCGGAGAACACCACATGGCATCTGGTTACTACCCGGGATTTCCGGGAGCTTACCTATTGCGGCGAGGCGATTGCCAGAGGTGCGGATGACCGGCCGAATAAGAATGCATATACGGGATCTGTGGTAAAGGATCAGAACAATGTGTACCATGTTTTTTATACCGCCTTCAACGGCGATCTTAAGAGAAATGGGGAAGCGGTTCAGACGGTTATGAAGGCCACGGGAACAGATCTTTATCATCTGAAAACAGAGGAAGAGTGGCTGTTTATGGCTGATGATGTAAAGTATGAAGCCTTTGACTGGAGAGATCCGTTTGTGTTTTATGACAAAGAGGAGGGTTGCTATAAAATGCTGCTCGCAGCACGCAAAAAGGGCAGCGGGGCGCTGAGGGGTGGATGTATTGCGCTTTGCAAATCAGAGGATCTGGAGCACTGGAGCTATGAAGAGCCGTTTTATGAGCCGGAACGCTATGTGACAATGGAATGTCCTGAGGTGTTCCGAATGGGGGACTGGTATTATCTGGGCTTTTCCACATTTAACGACCGGTTCTGCACGCACTACAGGAAGAGCAGAAGTCTGAACGGCCCGTGGGAGATTCCGGTAGACGATGTATACGATACGAGGGCAAATTATGCGATAAAGACAGCGGGCAATGGAGAAGAACGGTATGCCTTTGGCTGGATCGCTTCGAAAAAGGGGAATTGTGATGAGGGCCCGTGGGAATGGGGCGGCACAATGGATTTCCTGAAAATCCGGCAGGAGCCGGAGACGGGAGATCTGCACATTGTTCCAACCGAAGGAGCGGAGGAATATTTCGGGCAGACGGTTCCGAAGGAGGGGGAAATCCTTTACTGTGCACAGCTTCAGGATAAGAGACTGTCAAAAAAGCCGGGGACTGAGCTGGGCGCGGTATTGTACGACGTTCCGGCTGGGGATTTTGAGATGGAATTGTCGGTATCCCATGAAGGATTTCAGGAATTCGGAATAGCGCTTCACGTGGACAGAGATCTGGAGACGGGATATTATCTGCGGTTCTTTCCAAAGCTGAACCTGGTTGCCTGGGACCGCTGGCCGAGAAAGACGCAGGCGGGAAAATATCAGTGGCAGATTGACGGAGATGTCCCGTATCAGATTGAGACAGAGCGGTATCTGCCGGGGACAGACAGTTATCATATCCGGCTTCAACAGGAGGGCAGCATCTGTTCTGTCTACATCAATGACAGGATCGTCCTCTCATCGAGACTGTACGACCACAAAATCGGTAAGGCGGGCGTTTATACGACGCAGGATGATGTGATAATTGAAGATCTGTTTTTAAGACAAATACATGCTTTGTGAGGAATTGCCGCCGGTAAAAGACCGTCGGCCAGGATGAAAAAAGGAGCCGCTGCCTGTAGGTGATAACTCATCTATCCGGCAGCGGCTCCGCGTATCTATCCTAGCGGCCAAACCATGCAATCAGATTATGGAAAAATGAATGCGGTCGTGATCGAAGCACAAAGTCACAGAAATTGTCGATCCTCATCCAGGAGGGTGCGGGTTCTGGTGACTGAGTGTATCCAAGAATGGAAAGCTGACTATACGGGATCATATTTTTACCTCCTTTTCGTGAATTTTTGTGGTAAGCGCTATCGCTTTTCTTATCTTCAGTTTACGCCGCTTTGCAGAAAATACAATGTGTGTCCGTTTAGAAAAAACAGGAAAATATTGTGCTTAGAGCACAATATGTGATATAGTATAAAAAAACGGTTTGCAGTCCGGGCGGGGCTTTGCACATTGCGGCAAAGCCGGTGGGAATGCATCATTCAGGCGAAAATGGTTTTTGAAAAGGAGGGATGTGCTGTGGCGCTGACGCTGCGGGAAATGATTGATCTGACGCAGAAGCAGTACCGGCTGAGGCTGTTGGCAGGCGGTACGCATCTGGAGCATGTGGTGACCTGGGTGCATATGATGGAGTTTACCAATATCACGGAGTTTTTCTGGGGAAATGAGCTGGTGGTCACCAGCGGGTACGCGCTGCAGAAGGAGGAGGATATGTTCCGGCTGATCGATACGCTGGAGGAGCGCAACTGCACCGGGCTGGTGATTAATGTGGGAAAGTATATTCAGAACGTTTCCGGCGCGGTGATCGCCTACTGTGAGGAGAAGAAGCTGCCGCTGCTGATCATGCCGTGGGAGATGTATCTGACGGAGTTCGTCCGGGACTGCTGCTCGCTGATCAATCAGAGCAGCCGGGACGAGGAGCTTCTGGCACAGACGGTGCTTCAGGTGATCCAGTCGCCGCAGCTTGCCGAGGTGCACAGAGAACAGCTCGAGGATTACTTTCACGAGGAGAACGGCTTCCGCATGATCGCGATCCGGGCGGAGGGCAGCAGGAGGACGGCCGGGCTGATTTCGGACCAGCGGCGGGTGCTGCGCCTGCACACGGCGCTTCGGACCTTCCGGTTTTCCTATCTGGTTTTCCGCTACGAAAAGAGATTCGTAGTAGTGCTGAATGAGCGGTCAAAGGAAGCAGCCGAGAAAGCGGTGCAGCGTATCCGGCAGGCGATCCGGATGGTCTTCGCGGAGCTGCCCGTGTACATCGGGATCAGCGATCCGGCGGACACGTATGAGCAGCTCGCCGGATGCTTTCACGGCGCGATTTCGGCTTCCAGGCGGGCCGGATTGCAGGAACAGAGCGTGGTGTGGTTTCACGATATGGGATTTTACAAGCTGCTGTATTCGGTGCCGGACGACACGCTGCTGCTGGACTATTATCATGAGATCATGGATCCGCTTCTGGAGCACGACCGCCTGAATCACAGCGCATATGTGGAGACGTTGTTCCGGTATCTGCTGTATGACGGCAGCCTGCAGGAGGTGGCGGCGAAAATGTTTACCCACCGCAACACCGTGAATTACCGGATGGGGAAGATCCGGGAGCTGCTCGGCTGCAGTCTGAACAGCCAGAAGGAGCGGCTGCCGTATCTGGTCTGCTATCATATCGGGGTGATGATGAAGTTGGTGAAAAATATGGAGGCGCAGGAAGAATCCTGAACTGGCTAATAGCGGAGCAGGACAATATTTTTATATGATAGAACAGATGCAGAACGTTTATGGTTGCAGATTCGCTGGAAAATAATATAGAAGAGAAGTCTGCAACCTTATACACTTAAATAGGGGGAGCAGGTATATTATTTTAAAAATATGTATTCTTCCTCAGAAGACCGCTCCTCACAGAACCGGTATCCGAGCCGGTCATACCGCCTGATATCCTCCGGATCTTCGATCCGGTTCTCAGCCATGAACCGCACCATATCGCCCCGCGCCATCTTGGCGTACACGCCCTTCTGGACGATTCTGTCCCCGGCAAGCTCGCCGAAGGTGCAGGTAATATAGCGGTCTGACGGCTGCAGGTATTTTTCGATGCAGACGGAGTATTCTTTTGATGCGAGGTTGACGATGACGCGGCTGCCGTCCGTCACTTCCTGATAGAGCCGGTTGCCCCAGTATTCGTAGAGGTTCTTTGTCCCGCGCACCTTCGCTTTCGCCTGCATCTCCAGGCGATAGGGGACGACGCCGTCCATTGCCCGGAGCACACCGTAAAATCCGGACAGGATTCTCAGATGCTCCTGCACATAGTCGAACGAACCATCCTCAAAAACGGCCGGGGCCATATACTGATAGGCAATGCCGTCGTAGGCCAGAACAGCCGGCGTCAGCATTGCCTGATTCTGCAGCTCCATATGTGCGAACCGTTCGAAATTTTCCCCCGCGATTTTGTCATTGCAGGCCCAGAGCTTTTTGGCCTGCTCATAGCTTAGAGTCTGCATCCAGCGCGTGATCTCTTCCGCGTTCTGCAGGAAGACGGGGACGGTAAGTGGCAGCATCGTATCCGCTGCAATCCGCATCTTTTTTGCCGGGGACAGGATGATCCTCACGACAGCGCCTCCAGCATCTGCTGCGGATTATCCGCCGCCTTCACCTTGTCGCTTGCCATGACGATGACGCCCTCTTCGTCGATCAGATACGTTGTCCGGACAATTCCCATCGAGACCTTGCCGTAATTTTTCTTTTCCTTCCACACGTCGTACGCTTCGATTACCGTGCGCTCCGTGTCGGAGAGAAGCGTAAAGGGCAGCTCGTATTTCGTCTCAAAATTCTTGTGGGACTTCACACTGTCCCTGCTCACGCCGAGGACGACGGCGCCCTTCTCGCGGATCTGTGGGTAGCGCTCCGCGAATCCGCACGCCTGCTTCGTGCAGCCGGAGGTATTGTCCTTTGGATAAAAATACAGGATGACCTTCTGTCCGCGGTAATCCTTCAGGGAATGCAGTTCCCCGTTCTGGTCCGGAAGCGTGAAATCCGGTGCGGTTGTTCCGATTTCTAACATATTATGTCCTTTCTGTTTCCGTTCTCGAAAACGTTCCGTTATTTTTTGATACGGCTTCCGCTTTCTTTGCCAACGGATCTTTGCGCAGGAAGCCTGCCATTATATTAACGTATATCCGGGGATTCGGCAACCATTATCGATGACGGGACCTGCACTTTGCCGCAAAGACGTGAGGATGCGTATATTCAGCCATTTTATACTTTTATTCCGTTTATTTTATACAAAATTAATTGACATCCGCATTGCGGCAGACTATACTACGTGGAATAATATAGAAGCAGAACAGACAGGAGACGGGGAAATGAGCACATTGTTAACCATAATCGTAACCTTTTTTGCCGGGATGGGAGCCGGGCTGGGGACAGGCTTCGCGGGAATGAGCGCCGCGGCCGTGATCACACCCATGCTGGTGACGTTTCTGGGGATGGAGCCGTATATGGCAGTAGGAATCGCGCTCTCCTCCGACGTGCTCGCAAGCGCCGTGTCCGCTTATACATATGGAAAGAATAAGAACCTGGATGTGAAGAACGGGCTCGTCATGATGGCGAGCGTGCTGGTATTTACCGTTGCAGGGAGCTTTGTCTCGAGCCGGGTGCCCGCGTCGGCGATGGGGAATTTTTCCGTATTCATGACGTTCCTGCTGGGAATCAAATTTATCGTGAAGCCGGTTATGACGACAAAGGAGTCCATGATGGCTGTCTCGCAGAAAAAGAGGGCGGTCCAGTCGCTGGTGTGCGGGATGCTGATCGGTTTTATCTGCGGCTTTATCGGTGCGGGCGGCGGAATGATGATGCTCCTGATCCTCACGAGCGTCCTGGGCTACGAGCTGAAGACGGCGGTGGGGACGAGCGTATTTATTATGACCTTTACGGCGCTGACAGGCGCGCTTTCCCACTTCTCCATAGGAGGCGCGCCGGACGTGCCGGTCCTCATACTGTGCGTCCTGTTCACGTTCCTGTGGGCGAGGATCGCTGCGGTGTTCGCGAACAAGGCGGCGCCGGAGACACTGAACCGGGCGACGGGTGTCGTGCTGGTAATTCTGGGAATTGTGATAATGGCTTTTTCGCTCTTAAAATAAGGCATCACACATAGTGGAAATTCTCCTTGTACACGATCAAAAATGTTTGACAATCCCGACCGCTTTTACTATAATAAATTGCAGAAAATCCTGAAATAAGGACAAAAACGTCACCTTCACCATTTACATCTGGCGGGTGACGTTTTTTGCATAGGAACGTAGGAAGGGATACCGTACAATGGAAGAATGCAGACAGAAGAGAACGGTGCCGTATATACACGGTACAACGACAGCAGGGAAAGTACGAATTTGTGTCCGTGCCATGTTGCTTTTTGTGGCAGTATGGCTGTTCGCCGTGCATATATGTGCGGCGGAGGAACGGCTTTATATTGATGAGGATGCGCAGCAGCTATTTACATCTGAGAATGGCCTTCCGAGCTCGGCTATTGTAGCGGTTGCGCAGACGCCGGAGGGGTTCATCTGGCTGGGAGGCTATGGAGGGCTGATCCGGTATGACGGAGACCAGTTTGTGAATTATGAAGCCGGACGTCTCTTTAATATAACAGATCTTCTCTGCGGTCAGGACGGAACGCTCTGGATCGCTTCTTCGGATTCCGGGCTGGTGAAATATGAGGACGATACCTTTGTATTCCTGAGTGAGCTGGACAAGGAGATTCAGACGAAAGAGATGGAGTGTCTCGCGGAGGCGGCGGATGGGACGATCTGCTTCGGGACGGAGCAGGGAGTCGGATATGTGGACGGGGACGACGCGATGCATATGCTGGAGTTCCCGCAGCTTGAGAACAGCATGATCCGCAATCTTGCCTGCGGAAATGACGGGGAGATCGTCTGCGTTACGAGGAGCGGTGAGGCGTTCTGCTGTGAAGACGGCGAATGCAGGAAATTATCCTTGTCAATAGGAGATACGGCGAGATGTGTTGTATTTGATAAGAAGGAGAACCGTTTCTATATCAGTACGACGCAGGATAAGATCGTGGTCTGCAATTCATCTCTCGAGGAGGAAGATGTTCTGCAGGTGGAAGGTCTGGAATGTATCAACGATATGGAGAAGGATGAGGATGGAAATCTCTGGGCGTGTGCGGATAACGGCACGGCTGCTGTGTTCGCCGACGGAAGGGCATTTGTACAGAATCTGGAAATCAATAATTCGATTGACAGCATGCTGATCGATTACGAAGGAAACTTCTGGTTTGCATCCTCCAGGCAGGGCGTGCTGCTTGTTTCAGGAGGAGGGCACTTTAAAAATATCAGCAAGCATGCCGGGCTCCCGGAGATTGTCGTGAACGCGATCGTACATCTGGACGGCAGGCTTTATATCGGGCACGACGACGGGCTGATCATTCTGGACGAGCAGAGCTATGAGCGGATTGAGGATGACAGATTCCGGTTCCTTGCGGACACCCGTATCCGCAATCTGTATGTGGACAGAGAGGGCTGCATCTGGGTGAGCACGGAGAAAAAGGGGCTGTGGGTGCTTGATACAGCGGGTGAGTGGAGGCAGTACAGCTCAAAAGAGTATCCGCAGATTCAGTCGGATAATTTCCGTGTAGCCTATGAGACAGACCGCGGGATGCTCGTGGGGACGGATGTGGGCGCGTACTTTGTGACGGAGAGCGGCATAGAGAATGTCGTGGAGGATGCCGGGGCGATGAGCTGCCGTATTCTGAGCATAGGCGAGCTGGACGGCACATGGTATTTCGGCACGGACGGCTATGGCTTGTATGCGGTCAGGGACGGCAGGGTGCAGGAGCATCTGACGATTGAGAACGGACTGTGCTCCAATGTGGTCATGAAGATCCGCCAGGATCTGAAGAAGCAGGCATTCTGGCTTGTGACAGGCAACAATCTCGTACATTACGATCCGGACCGCGGGCCTCAGGATATTGTGTTTCCTTCGGCAAATAATCTGGATGTACATGTGATGGAGGATGGCAACGTCCTGATTTTTACAGGCGGAGGCATCTATGCGGCGGCGGAGGACGTGCTTCTGGGTAAGAAAGAGCTGGTTTACAAGCACTTTACCAGAAAAGACGGGCTGCCTTATGATATCACGGCCAATTCTACGCCGTGCAGGGTGGGGGATTGTCTGTACCTTTGCTGCAGCGGTGGCGTTGTCTGCGCGCAGCCGGGAGAAGAGGTGCGCCAGAGAAGGGAGTTTTCTCTTGTAATCGATTATCTGATTGCGGATGAAAATAAGAGCTATGTGCAGAATACGGACAGCTTTACGCTGCCGGAGGACGTGCAGAGAATAGAGATCCAGGCGCATCTGGTGACGAATACGATGGAGAATCCCACGGTGTTCTATTATCTGGAAGGCTTTGACAAAACTATAAGGATTGCGAAGAACCGGGATCTTGATACGGCTGTGTACACGAACCTCGGCGGCGGGAATTATATCTTCCATTTTGGGGAATATGATGAAGAGCGGGGGGAAACCGGCAGGGAAATCACGCTGAAGCTCCGGAAGGATTATAAATGGTTTGAGGATCCGCAGAAGAAAACCATCCTTGTCATTGCCGCCATGCTGCTGTTCCTTGTTCAGGCAATCGGCATCGCCAAGTGGCATGAGCATTCTGTGAAGAAGAAGCTGAAGGAAGAATATGAGAAGCGCGAAAAGGCCAGACTTGAGAAGCTGGTTTATATAGACCATATGACAGGGCTGTACAACCGTCATTACCTGAGCACCTGGGAGAAAGCCTTTCTGGAGGGCCCGTGCGATAAGGTCACCTTCGTGTCGGCGGACTGCAATAATCTGAAAAAGACCAATGATGAGTTCGGCCATGAAGCGGGAGACCGGCTGCTGAAGGAAACGTCCGCGCTGCTGCTCAAATATTTTGACGGCGGGGCGCATACGGTTTTCCGTATGGGCGGCGATGAATTTCTGGTGCTTTGCAATGGCGAAACGGAGGATGAGGCGCGAAAACTCATGGAAGGGCTGCAGCAGGAAGCGGGGGAGCACAAGGTATGCGGCTCGCCGGTGAGCCTGTGCTATGGCCTGCATACACTGACGCGGGATGCTTATAATATGGATGCGGGTATCCGTATTGCGGATATGGAAATGCTTCGTCAGAAAAAAGAATATCACAAAAAGTAACTGGGGATTGACGTTTGTGTATTTCGTTCCGTACTTTGCCTAAAAAATGAAACAGATTCAAGATCTTGTCTTGCATTTTTTCGGAGTATCCCCTATACTAATATTTAGTATTTTGTGGCATAATCAGAATACGGAACAGAAATTTCTAAAATAGAATATGAGGAGAAGCGGAATGAAAAACTGGAAGGCTGCGATAGCAGGATTTTTGGTTCTCTGTCTGCTTGTTCTGGTTCCCTTCCGGATGCTGTCGGCAGAGGAGGAGATGGAGGAGCAGGAGACGGAGGAGGTGATTCCGGATTCTTACTACTATCCGATTGAGTCGAATGAGATCAAAGGCTGGCCGCAGGGCCCGGCGATAGAATCAGCCGGTGCGGCTGTCATGGATCTTGATACGGGGACATTTCTCTACAGCAAGCAGGCGAAGGAGAAACTGTATCCGGCGAGTATCACGAAGATCATGACGACGCTGCTTTTGCTGGAGAACTGTGATCTCGACGACACGATCACCTTTTCCGGCATCGTATACGATCTGGAGGAGGGGAGTTCTCATCTCGGCATCCAGCCGGGCGAGAAGATGAAGCTGCGCGACTGCGCGTACGGCATTATGCTTGCTTCGGCGAACGACATTTCCAACGGCGTCGCCGAGTATATCGGCGGGAGCCTGAGCGGATTTGCCGATATGATGAATGAGAGAGCGGCGCAGATCGGCTGTGTGAACACGCATTTTTCGAATCCTCACGGGCTGTTTTCCGAGGATCATTATACGTGTGCCTACGATATGGCGCTGATTGCGCAGGAGGCTTATAAGAATCCGACCTTCCGCGAGATTGCGGGAACCAGGGAGTATACGATCCCGGAGACGAATCTTGTCGAGGAGGAGCGCTCATTCCTGAATCATCATAAGATGTTGCAGAGGGACGAGGAGTACTACAGGGACTGGTGTACAGGCGGCAAGAACGGTTTTACATCAGAGTGCCTGAATACGCTTGTGACCTTTGCTGAGAAGGACGGAATGCGGCTTGTATCCGTTGTTCTGCGGGTTAACGGTGCCGGCAAGGCATACAGTGAGACGACGCAGATTCTGGAGTATGCATTCTCGAATTTCCGTACGGAGAAATTCGAGAAAAAAAGTACGAAACACACATTTTATGATATAATGGGTTTTGGGTATCCGGGAGAAATTTCCACATTTCTTTCGCCGGTCTGGCAGCGGCATCCGTTCGGGAATCAGTACGTCCGGTATACGCTTCCGGCGACGGCGCAGAGCTCGGAGCTTACGCGCACCGGGCTTCGGACAGAAGGAAATTACAGGGAATTTTCCTATGAATACAGTGGTTATCCGGTGGGCAGCGCAGGAGGGGAGTACAGTACCATCTATGCTCCGGCACAGATGGTGTACGAACGCGATGTGGAGGTGCTGCCGGGTACGGCTGAGGCTTCAGCGAGCGACAATATTCAGATCCAGAATCTGGATCAGGTATTGGCCCAGGCGCACGGGATTTTCGCCGAGGGCCGCCGGATGGTCAGTGAGTATGCGAGGGGACATTTGCTGACAGTATTGGTGGCGGGACTTGTCCTGCTGATCATTCTGATCGTGTTCATCGTGCTGCTGATATTCCGATGTACGGCTGACGCCAGGATACGCAGGCGCAGAAAACTTGAAGAAGCAGAAATGAAGCAGAGGGAGGAAGAGATTGAACAGATGACAGCCGCCGAGATCGAAGCAGAGCTTCGGGCGGTTATGGAGCAGGAACGAATGCGCAAGGAGCAGGAGGAACTTGCCAGGGCGGAGGCAGAGAGGGCTGCTGAGGAGGCCCGTCAGATGGAAGAAAAGGCCCACGAGACGGAAAGACTTCTCGAGGAACTGGAAAAGGAACGGCAGGAAAGGCTGTCGTCCAGATAAACATGAGGGTATAAGTAGTTAATGTTAAAGAAGGGATGGATAAAATATGAACTGGGTTGCGCCAATCAAAGACGAAGAGACACTGGAAAAATTTAAGCTGAGACTGCGTGAGATGGATGACAAATATTATATCATGTTTGAAATCGGCGTGGGGACAGGACTTCAGCTTCAGGAAATCCTGAAGTTTAAAAATAAAGATATCAGAGGGAAAGACAGCATTGAGGCAAATATCGGCACGAAGAATATCAGGAGGACGTTCCTGATTCCGCCTGAGCTCAAGCAGATTATTGAGGATTACACGGAGGGCAAGGATCCGGAGGCATACCTGATTCTCGGACATGCCAGCTCGCCGTCCCCGCTTTCGAGAGAGCAGGCGTACCGTGCGCTCAAGAGCGCAGGGAAGAGCATGGGCCTTGCGTCTATCGGAGCACAGACGATGCGCAAGACATTTGCATGGCGTTATTACAAATCCACAGGGGATATCTACTATCTCCAGAACCTTCTGAATCACGCTTCGCCGTCGATCACGTACCGCTACATCGGTGAGAAGCCGAACGTTGAGGTGTACCTGCGCAAGATGACTCCCGAGGAGAATGAGCGCAGCCGCTATATGCTCTACAAGAACGGCAACGGTAAGAAGCGCATTGAGTCGCTCAAAAAGGTCCTGACGGAGATCGGTGAGGAGATGGACAATCCGCTCAATAACGATGCCTATTTCGGCAAGGTGGACTGCCTCCTGACAGAGATGGAGGATCTTGTAGCTAATTTTAAGAGAACAAAATAATCAGACACGAAGCGGCCGCCGCAGAGAAGAGCTTTCTTCTTTGCGGCGGCTGTTTTGTGTGCATGTGCTGCTTATCCGGATGCTTCCGGGGACTTATGATGCTTCTGCCGGATTCTCTGCAGCTCTTTCTTTTCGATGATCTGGGCGGCTTCTCCGTCCGATACGAGCCGCAGCGTCTTGATGGCGTATGTTTTGCCGTCCTCGCGTTTCCGCAGCCTGATCTTGCCCTTCAGATAGCCGTGCTCAGGGCAGCAGGCGAGACAGCAGTAGTTGCGGCTGCCAAGAGGGAACCAGCGCATCTTTTTCGGCGCGGGCCTGCCGCACTCATAGCAGATTGTGGATGTAATTACGCGGTCCTTCATTGCCTGGTTTCTGGACTCAAAAGGCTTGGAAACAAGCTTCGTGTACGTGCTGTAGCGCAGGCGGATCTCCTGACGGCGGTTGTCCGGCGTGCGGTAATAGTCGACGGAGGAGTTGTTCAGAATATCCCGGTCGCCGATTCTCTGCATGATGAGAGAAGTATACCACGCGTCGCTCAGCGCGCTGTGAAAGGAGACCTCCTTCGGAAGCTTCAGATAGTCGACAGCGTATTCGAGGGAGCGGCGTGTCCTGCGGTCCTCATAAATGATGCTGAATATTTTCTGAATATCATAATAAATAAGAGGAAACGGGAACGGGGACGGAATGCCGTGGAACGCGAGATTGCGCTGCAGCTCCGTCAGGTCGGCAGGCCCCCATGTGCAAAAATGAGGATTTTCCCCGCACCATGCAAAGAAATCAGTGGCGACCTCCGGGAAGCTTCTGGCTTTCTGCAGATCATCGTCGCGGACGGTGACGATCTCCTTCGTGCGGAAGTGCAGAGAAGTATAAACCTGAGGCCGTACAATTTCGTGAAAGCGGCCGGACGGCACATGGTTTTCGTCAAGTCTGACGGCGCCGATCTCAATGATTTCAAACGGGAGATGAGCGACCTCCCGGTCCTTGCCTGCCGGACACTGGTTCCATTCCAGATCCAAAACGATATAGTTCATAGCGGAAATCCTGTCTGAGTCTTAGATGGCTGCTGTCCGTGGACAGAACAGCAGCAGTTACCTGTACAGTATACACAATCAGGATGTAAAATACAAGCTTCCGTCAAAGTGTATAGGAAAAACAGAAAAATTCGTCAAAGTGCTGTCCGCAAAAAAGGCTGGGGGACATGATAAGCAGAAGTTACTAAGGAGAAGGAAGAAACTTTGTATAGTTATGGTATGGTCAAAAAACGGAAATTCTAGTATACTGAACCCATCAAAGAAACCGGCGCGTCCGCGTACGGTATTTATTAATGAAAATCAATCAGGGAGGATTTAGGAATGGCAAGCTTATCGTTATCTCATATTAACAAAACTTACCCGAACGGATTCGAGGCTGTTAAGGATTTCAACCTCGAGATCAAGGACAAAGAGTTCATCATCTTTGTAGGACCGTCCGGATGTGGTAAATCTACAACGCTTCGTATGATCGCAGGTCTTGAGGAAATCACAGGCGGCGAGCTGAAGATCGGTGACAGAGTTGTGAACGATGTAGAGCCGAAGGACAGAGATATCGCAATGGTATTCCAGAGCTACGCTCTGTATCCGCATATGACTGTTTATGATAACATGGCATTCAGCCTTAAGCTGAGAAAGGTTCCGAAGGCAGAGATCGATAAGATGGTTCGTGAGGCTGCTAAGATCCTTGACCTTGAGAAGCTGCTCGACCGTAAGCCGAAGGCTCTTTCAGGTGGACAGAGACAGCGTGTTGCTATGGGACGTGCTATCGTTCGTGAGCCGAAGGTATTCCTGATGGACGAGCCGCTGTCAAACCTGGATGCAAAGCTTCGTGTACAGATGAGAACTGAGATTTCCAAGCTGCATCAGAGACTGGGCGCTACGATCATCTACGTAACACATGACCAGACCGAGGCTATGACGCTTGGTACGAGAATCGTTGTTATGAAGGACGGTGTTGTTCAGCAGGTAGATACACCGCAGAATCTTTACAACGCACCGGGCAACCTGTTCGTAGCAGGATTCATCGGTTCCCCGCAGATGAATATGGTAGATGCAGTCGTTGAGGTTAAGGGCAGCGACGTATATCTGAAGGTTGGTAAGACGAGCATCAAGCTTCCGGCAGCAAAGGCTAAGAAGCTGATCGATGGCGGCTACAATGGAAAGACCGTTATCATGGGTATCCGTCCGGAGAACCTGTCAGACGATCCGGAAGCAATCGCAGCAGCAGGCGCTTCAGCTCTGGAAGCAAAGATCGAGGTTTACGAGCTGCTTGGTGCTGAGGTATATCTGTACTTCACGATCGAGGGCAGCAACTTCACAGCAAGAGTTAACCCGCGTACAACGACCAGAACAGGTGATGTTGCGAAGTTCGCTGTTGACGTTGACAGAATCCATGTATTTGACAAGGATACAGAGCTCACGATCACGAACTAATCGTAAATATTTGATTTGCAATGTGTGGGGATCGTCTTACGACGATCCCTTCTTTTATGCACACGAGGGCGTAAGGAAGATAATACACTTATTTTGTGGATGTTGTATGTGCAAAACACAATATCTTGAATAATCAAAAATTATAGAAAATATTGAAAAAAATGATTGACAAATTCTGCTTGCGTGCGTATAATAAGAGATGCGCTGTGAGGCGATGAATCATATTGGTAGAAGCTAATTCAGGAGAAGTACTCAAGAGGCTGAAGAGGCGCCCCTGCTAAGGGTGTAGGTCGTTAACGCGGCGCGAGGGTTCAAATCCCTCCTTCTCCGTTATCCTTCAAAAAAGGATAAAAAAATTAAAAAAAGTTGTTGACAAATCGGAAAACACATGATATTATATCAAAGCTGCTTCGATGAAGCAACAACA